>Ga0209542_10001842_pt1 | contig 49046 bp, 49 predicted proteins | sample RifCSPhighO2_01_FD_184028 | JGI IMG/M metagenome (GOLD analysis project Ga0209542, IMG submission 184028) | Soil microbial communities from Rifle, Colorado - Rifle CSP2_plank highO2_0.1 (SPAdes) (version 2) | ecosystem: Environmental > Terrestrial > Deep subsurface > Rock core/Sediment ...
AACTTCTTTGAAACATAGATTACCCTGGCTAGTTTTGGGTTTAGCGGGCGGACTTTTTACTGCCGGACTCGTCCAATCATTTGAAACAATACTGTCCCGGAATCTGATATTAACTGCCTTTATACCGCTCATTCTCTATATGGCCAGTGCCGTTGGTACTCAAATGGAAGCGTTCATAATCCGTGACCTGGCAGTTGAGCCGAACCTTAGTTTTTTCAGATATTTTTTCAGGCAGTTAGTAATAATGCTAATAATAGCGTTTGTTGTCAGCTTCGGACTGTACGGTTTTAACATTATTATTTTTCAAGATGCAACCATAAGTTTTGTTTTAAGCGTCGCCATATTTTTTGCAATACTTTCTTCAGTTCTGACCGGTCTTGTTATACCGTTTCTTTTCGGAAAATTATCCCTTGATCCGGCCAACGCCTCGGGTCCGATTGGAACTATCATTCAGGATTTTTTGAGCGTTTTCATATATTTCACGGTTGCCACGTATTTATTGTCTTAGGTCATGGCTAATAAGAAGATAATTATAGTTGGTTTTATATCTATTATCTTAGCCGTACCCTTAACTTTAGCGGGTGTTTTTTATTGGAAGAATCTTCGTGGAATTGGACCAGTAATATGGGGGCCGGTAGGGGGATATTGTTAATGATCTAGAAAAATCTCCTCCGCCAGCTGGCGGACCATCAGTTAACAAAACAGACTTTCCCTTAAAATTGCCCGACGGCTTCTCTATAGAGATCTTTGCTAAGGATTTACCGGGTGCAAGAGTGATGGAATTCGATACTTTTGGGAATATGTGGGTGAGTCAGACATCCGCAGGTGTTGTGTCTTTACTTGAAGTGGCTGATGGAATAGTTACTCATCAGAACGTTATTCTTAGAAATTTGAAGAAGCCTCATGGGTTAGCTTTTCATCCAGAGCAAGAAACTATTCTATATGTTGCCGAAGAGCATAGAGTCTCTAGGATCCCTACCTATTCTGAAGGTAGTCTCGAGAAGATTATAGATTTGCCTTCAGGGGGCGGACATTTTACTAGGACAATCGGGTTTGGACCGGATAAGCGCTTGTATGTTTCCATTGGCTCTTCCTGTAATGTTTGTAATGAATTTGACAATAGAAGAGCTAAAATATTCTCAGCCAATGATGATGGCAGTAATTTTCAGGAATTTGCTCGGGGTTTAAGAAATGCTGTATTTATGACTTGGCATCCTGAATTAAAAAATATGTGGGTAACGGAAATGGGTCGGGACTTGCTTGGAGACGATATTCCTCCAGATGAAATTAATGTTATACCACTGTCAGCTTCTGTTAATTCAGGCCTGTCTGTTGCTGATCAAAATCCGGTTCAGAATTTTGGCTGGCCGAATTGTTATGGTAAGAATATTCACGACGCGGATTTTGATAAGAATACATATATTCGTAATCCATGTACGGACCCATTTGAAATTCCTTCATATATTGATTTGCAGGCCCATTCAGCGCCACTTGGGTTGGCATTCATACCGGATCCGCCATCCGCCCTAACTGGCGGAGGCGGATGGCCAGCGGAATATCGCGATGATCTCATCGTTGCTTTTCATGGTTCATGGAACAGGTCGGTGCCTGATGGTTACAAGCTGGTGAGGATAAAACTAGATGAGAATGGTAAGTATCTTGGGACAGAAGATTTTGTATCTGGTTGGCTTACTAATCCGCCAGCTGGCGGAGGTACCCTAGGCCGGCCGGTTGATGTTAAATTTGGACCCGATGGTAATCTCTATATATCTGACAATAAGGCTGGGGTTATATATAAAATTAAGTATAGTAAATAAGGGGTAACACGGCTTCTCTTGTTTTTTAAAAAAATTGCGCCATAATACTTCTATGGATAGATTTGGCTTAAACCAGTCTCTTGTGATCAAGAAAAGTCCTGTTGTGATAGTTAAGACTTTTCTCGTGCTCCAGTTGACGGCAGTAGCCGTTTTTTTCTTGGCCTCGATTTTAGCTGATTATGGTGAGATATACACACGCCTACCATTATCTAGCTCCTTCTCTTTCCATATTGTTGAAGCAATAGGGCTTTTTGCCATAGAAACTGGTTTGATTTTTTATATATTCTTCGCTTGGTATAAGGAATATTACAATATTCAAAAGGATAAAATAACTTACGGCAAGGGAATTGTTTTCAGAAAAACCACTTCAATCCCGCTAGGTTCCGTAAAATCAGTTGGTCATAAACAAGGACCCTTAGGTAAGTTAACCAAATATGGCACTATTGAACTTAAGGACGGCATTTCTGGCGGTAGTTTTTATCTTGAGCATATTCCTGATCCTGGAATGCACGCGGAGCTTATAATCCGTCTTAAAAATAATCTACCAGGCGAAAGGATCGGGACCGCAACTTCGATAGAGCAGATACTGGCGGAAGGCGAGCATGAATGGCTTGAATTTAAATCGACATTCCGCTGGGATCTTAAACAAAATAAAGTTAATAAAAACCTAGAAAAATCCACCATGAAAACTATTGCTGCTTTTATGAATTCCGGTGGCGGCCAGCTTTTAATAGGCGTTGATGATTTTGGAAATATCGTCGGTCTTGACGTTGATTACAGGTCATTGCCAAAATCGAATGCCGATGGATTTCAAAATCATTTCAATCATATCTTCCACTCCATGATAGGGCCTAGTTTCAGGCAATTTGTTGAACTGACTATACAAAAAGTTGGGGATAAAGATTGCTGCCTCATTAAGGTTCTGGCGGCAGATAAGCCGTCTTATCTCAAATCTGATGAGCAGGAAGAGTTTTTCATACGTACAGGTAATACAACTACATCATTGAAGTTAAGCGAAGCCTCGTCATATACGGATTCTCATTGGAGGGGAAAGTTGCTATAATAGACAGATGGTAGCAGAATACAGCGAAGATTTTGACGGTATTCGAATAACAGAGGTCAGCCAGCGTGAAGAGGGCTGGACTTTTTTAGTGGAAGTCGGCAGTGGAGACAACCTTATTGAGTATTTTATCGATGTTGATAAGGAATATTGGACAAGATTAACGGCCAGAAGGATTGAACCGGCAGAGTTAGTAAAAGCTACCTTTGAATTTTTACTAGACAAAGAGCAGAAAGAGCTCATTCTGAAAAAATTTAATCTTTCAGATGTTGTTGGTCATTTTCCAAATTATGAGAATGAGATAAGAAGATTATTGTAGATATGTCGAAATATACCAGCAAAATTTTTAGTTATATTTTTCTCTCTCTTTTTCTAGCGGTAATAGCCCTTGCTAACTGGTTCTGGCCTCTTATTTTGTGGTTAGGTGATACTCCTATTTACAGATTTATATGGCTTGGAATATTTTTTATTCTCATTGATTTAGTATTTGAAGTTATTCAGCGCTCCATGGGACAGATGCAACTTATAGGGGATATGATGGGTTTTGGCCGTGATTTAAAAAAACTTGAGAAAGGATTTCAGGTTTTATCCAAACCTAAGTTGTCAAATAATGCAGTAGCAGATTATGCGGTTGTGGGGTCATCGGGGGTATGGCTCATTACCGTAAAAGACAATGGTGGAAAAGTAAATTTCAATGGTGATGAACTTGTACAGGATGGAATAGTTTTGAGAGGTCTCCTGACTCAGTCACTAGAGAAATCTTATACCCTCAGTCAGTTATTAAAAAGTAAATTAAATCGTGATTTTAAGGTAGCCGCAGTCATGGCATTTATGAGTTCCAAAATTGATTTGGGTGACATGCCTGATATGATCCGAGGTGTTTATATAACTTCACGTCAAAAAATAAATGCATTGCTAGAAAATACTGATGTGCAAATATTAGACGTCGGTATTATCGAGGAGATAGCGCGAGTTCTAAAAAAATAAAAAAATGTGGAAGATTATTTTAGTACTATCCTTATTCTTTATATTAGGAGGCATCTTTGCCTATCAGTATTTTAGTTTTAAAACCGAAGATACTTCTCAAGTTTTGCAGGTGGGAGAAAATATAATTTATGTTGCCGAACAGAGATCCGGCCCTTCCGTTTTAGTTGATTTTGTTTCAATGGCTAAAGATGGTTATGTGGTTATCTACGATAATGATAATGGTAAATTCGGAAAAATTATAGGAAATAGCAAAATCTTACCTAAGGGAGAGTCGCGTAATGTATACGTCGGCTTAATAAGGTCGGTTGTCAGCGGCGAATCTATGTTTGCTATGCTTCATGAGGATAATGGCGATAATGCGTTTTATCCGACCATTGATGTTCCACTTCGCGATCAGGATGGAAATATAATGTATATGCTCTTTGGTGTTGATCAGAATGCTTCTCGACCTGGTGATTTTAATTTATAATTAGGACATGAATCCCGTACGAAGTCTCGCTCATCCGCCAAAGGCGAATGAGTCTGAAGGACCTCGGCGGGGCTACTTCGTACGGGATGAAGAAAATTTTATTGTTTGTCGGTATTCTAATTATCGGTTTGGCTGCAATTTTATTTATTGGTCGCGGTTTAATTAATAATCTTGGGATGCCTTCTCCAACAATAAGTCCTTCAGTGACTTCTGGAGCGGGTCTTGATGATCTGATTCGTCTCGAAAAACCTGAACCCAATCAACTCGTTTCCAGCCCTCTGGTAGTTACGGGTGAGGCGAGTGGAAATTGGTATTTCGAAGCTTCATTTCCGGTTAGAATATATGATGCCTATGGTGTCGAATTGGGTGTAATTCCGGCCCAGGCTCATCCGCCAGCTGGCGGAGAATGGATGACCGAGGAATTCGTTCCGTTTAGGGCGGTTTTAGAGTTTAGTAAGCCGACAACAGAAGTCGGAACCCTGGTTCTTCAAAAAGACAATCCGTCAGGATTGCCTGAACATGATGCCGAGTTGAGAGTCCCTGTTCGTTTCGATTTAACCAGTTGGGTCCAAGAACCATCAATTGGTGGTGAATGCAGAGTTACCGGCTGTTCCGGCCAGATATGTGCCGACGAAGATGTTATTACAACTTGTGAATATAAAAATGAATATGCTTGCTTTAAGACTGCTAAATGTGAACGCCAAGAAGACGGTAAATGCGGTTGGACGCCTACAGAAGAATTAGTTGCTTGTTTGAGCGAAGCATTTCAGGCTGAGTCGGAATAGTTTTATTGTTATCCACTTTACAGTTTTTTTGACTGCGATAGACTTAATCAGATTCTTGAAAACAGGAGAAGATAATGGCCAGAGATGATGCTTTTTTGATCGGCATGGAAGCGCCTGAAGTTGTGGTGGGCCTAAACCGGATACACCCCGAGATTCAATACATGAAATTTCAGGAGTATACTCCACATGCTCTGGGAGTAACCGAACAAATCAAAAAAGAACCCGAAATTTCTGTTAAAAATCTAGTGCGCCATCATCCTGATGTTGGAGAATATGCTATCCATCTAAGAAGGTCTGATGTAACTTCTATAAATCTCAGAAATCTTATTGTTAAAGCTCTTACCAGAGATAAGGCCCTTGTTTTATGTTCTAAGGTTGAGACATGGGAAGATGAAACTTTCCATATCCCCATGCTTGATTTTGAGTGCACGCTGTCTGATAAAAATCTTGCCAAGGTCGAAGAGTTCGTCAGAGAATTAGATGAGAAGGGAGTAATCCTGGTATCAGGTCGTTCTTATCATTACTACAGTTTTAACTTATTACCACATAACAAGTGGGTAAAGTTTATGGCCAGAACCCTCCTATTTACCGGATTTGTGGATATTCGCCATATCGGTCACAGGATTTTGAGCGGCGAGGCACGTCTAAGACTTGCTAAGATCGAAGGTTCGGAAAGATATATTATGACCCCCAAGATTGTTTCTATAATAGAATAAAAAAGCGTCCTTACGGACGTTTTTGTTTTTAACGATGAAGTGCTAGCGATAGATAGTTACCATTTACCAGGGAGCTGGTTTGAAAGCCAAGTTCTTCAGCTAGAGCAAGCAATTCTTTGGTGTGTTCTTTATCTAAAGTTCCTCTCGATCTGATCTCAGTGAAATTACCAAGTTCGTTTATGTAATCAATGTGAAGAGTAAAAAAATTTCCGCCCGGAGCCTCTCTTTTAAAATTCAAGCGGCGCTTGTGAAGGATTGTCACCGCATCGTATCTTTTAAGAATATTCTCGACTTCACTTTCCTCGACTATCAAAGAATAGGGGTGTCTATGGGAAAGAAGCTGGTCTCTGGAAGCTCCTTTATACATGAATTTAATTAATCCATTTTCGTATCTAAATCTAAGAATCTCTCCCCAAGGATTAACGGATACTGAATCAAGAGATGGATTGAGATAGACATCCTTTTGGAGATTGTCTTTGGTCAGAACCCAGCCGGCTTTTATAATTCTTTCCATATCGGGATGACCTAAAAGTTTGAGCTGTTCTTCAAAATAATCTGAATAAGTTGCTTGTTTTTGTACTAATGATAGGGCATAGGGCATAAATGTATAGTCTGGAACATTATACCTGACGCAAAGAGTTGGGAATATATATCTCAGAGCTTCTTCTGTTGCCTGCCTTACCGTCATTTCAGAAGTATCTATTCTAAAAATAGGCATATTGGGTACGTTATCTCTTAATTCTTTAAATACTATCTCGTAGATATCAAGCGCTTCTGTAATGTTTTTTTCATTCATGCTTGAGCCACGTTTTTGAGTCGGAGATTGTCCATATTCCCGTTGCATGGCCGCGTCCACTGAACATGTTAAAAACAGGGACATGTCTAGTAAGTCTTGCTCTAATAGTCCATATATCCATGATTTTGCAGTAGCGACATATTTTTGGCTCATCAGGCCCTTTCTTCCCCACCTTATGTACCAATAAATCATATCCGGTAAATTTCGGCTCACCTGTGTTATGTGATGATTTCGGTTTGTGCCTTGGTTTAAATATTGATCCGTAACAACATTTACGTGTTTAGCTTGGTATAGGATAAGATTTTCAAGGGAGTCATCTCTTATGTCTTCATGTTCCGCACTTTCCGGCGGGCAATAGGTTTTAAACTTATTCCGCCGGAAAATCTTTTCCGCTTCAGTAGTTACGGCCGTCTTATATGATTTTTGCAATCCAAAGTAATTTATCAATGGTCTCTTTGGCGCAGGTCCGCTTGATTTCAATGAAATATCTAGTTTTCTAAACAGGGCTTCGGCCATAGCTGTCATTTCATCTTCGGTGAATGGGCCTAGCCTTGTAAGGTCAAACGGTTTTGTGGTAGTACTGATTTCTGAGTTCATCTCAACCCCATGTTCTAAAAGAGCTTACGGTCTAATTTAAACCAATATAGAATATTGTCAATCCATTCGAATTCCTCAGGATTGACACTGAGATATCCGAATGTGTCAATTAAAAAGATCCTCATATGAAGATCTTTGATCCTAGCCATCTATTCCAAGATATTTCAAGTCACGAAAAAGATATTTATTGAGGTCAAAATATCTGTCTTCAAGTTGTTTGGGTTTTTCGGCTAAAGGTATGACTTGTATCTCTTTCCAATTTTTAACTGAACAGGGAAAGGGAACTTCAATGTTTTCGACAAGAAGCGCATTAATGGTTGATAGACCGCTCTGGCGGGCTATGTAGTTTCGGTGGATACCGTCCATAATAAGTGACCTTGAACCGTGAACCTCGATGATTGGCGGTATATAACAGGCCATTGAGTATTTGTTTTCCCTGTCCAGTCCAAATATGAAGTATGCCCATAAATTGCCTAATCCGGCCCACTCTCCAAAGAAATTTTTGAAAAGGTCCGATACCCCGTGTTCCAGTAGTGCTTGATAGTTTTCTCGGTAGACATATTTTTGGCCTATTTTTAGCTGGCGGGTATTTGTCATTACTTGGCTGATCTCGGAATTTTGAAATGGCATCCGGCCATCAAGGGTTCGGATTCTCCTTATTAAATAGGAAAGCATCTCTGAATCTATCGGAACTATTGATTGAACCTCTTTCATGTCCCTTAACGGTACTATTTGTTTCATATCCACGACCTGGGGAAGTTTCAATTGTTTCTCAAAATCCTCCCGATCAAGGCCTAATCTCTTAAGATATTCTTGGGAATCTATCTGCCATTGGGACATATTGTCTCTGATTTGTAAAAATACTAAAGTTTGATTAGTATAGTTTATATTATGCCCAAGTTCAATGTGGACAATAAAATGGTGGTAGGTTTCGATATGGACGGAGTAATCCTGGATAATGCTGATTCCAAAATTAAGATTGCTAAGAGTCTTGGCTTTGATATTAAGATACACCATACGCCATCCGAGATAATAAGGACTATTCTTCCTCAGGTTGTATTGGAAAAGCTTCAAAGCATTCTTTATGATGATCACGAAGTCGCATTGGCTACACCGCTAATGAAGGGAGTCAAGACGATTATGGCGGATTTGAATAAAAAGAATATTCCAATTTTCCTTATTTCTAGACGCAAAATACCCGAGGTAGCCATAAAAATTTTAAGAAAGCATTTGCTCTGGCCTAAATATTTTAATGACAAAAACTCATTTTTTGTAAGCCATCCAGAAGACAAAAATTTTAGAGCTGCTCAATTGGGAGTTACTCACTATATAGATGATGAGTTAAAGATTATTAATGCCCTCTCGAGTGTTAAAAATAAGTTTTTATTTGACCAATTTAATGTTTTTGACAAGGCCAACAATTATACAAAAATTAAATCTTGGTCAGAATTCAAACACCATATATTTAGTCCCATTAGAGACACCCTGCCTACCGGCAGGCAGGCCTGACGGGTTAGTATGGAAAGTTGTAAGTTAAGGTAGTACAGTGAATCCTGTCACCGCACGGTGGTAGTAAGTGCTCGCACTATCTCTAACGGGATGAATACAATAACTTTTGACGATTTCAAAAAAATAGATTTGAGGATAACCAAGATTTTGAAAGCTGAAAGGGTTGAGGGATCAGAGAAGTTAGTTAAATTAACATTGGATTTAGGCGAATATGATAAGTCAATCCTGCCTGCCGGCAGGCAGGTAGTTGCTGGTATAGGGACAATATATACTCCAGAGATTTTGATTGACAAGCAGATAGTAATTGTAGCAAACCTCGAACCCCGCAAACTGATGGGTCATGAAAGCCAGGGTATGCTCTTAGCAGCTTCTGATGATTTAGGTCCTGTGCTGATTGTACCCGAATCGGAGGTTAAGGAGGGGACTTCGATAAAATAAAAAAATAAGTGTCTGCTCGTGTATTCCAAAAAAAAGTATATAAAGTAGTTGCTAAAATTCCCAAAGGCAACATTTTGACTTACAAGGAGGTCGCAGAGCTGGCAGGTTATCCAATGGCTTATAGGGCAGTTGGGAATATTTTGAATAAGAATTATGACCCTAGCATACCCTGTCATCGGGTAGTCAGAAGTGATGGCAAAATGGGCGGCTATAACAGGGGAGCTGACAAGAAAAAGAAGATTTTAGCCCAAGAAGGAGTAATGGTATAATAAATAGGTGAATCTCAAAAGATATCAAGTTGCTATTATATTTTTTGCCTTGGGCATCTTTACGGTTACTTTTTTTGTGAATTGGTTTATTGGGATAAGAAATGTCGGTGAGCCTATTTTAGATGTCAGTTTAGAGTATTCAAACATTAAAGTATTTTTTTCAAGTACTAAAGAAGATCCCGATACCCTATATTGTGATACAACCTACCCGACTTTTCGAGCAATATCTAAACCAATTAATAATCCAGCCAGTCGACTAGGAGAACTTGCTTACGCTGCAATAAAAGAGCTATTAAAAGGACCGACTGAAGCAGAAAAGGCTAAGGGTTTTGTTACATTAATTAATCCTGGAACTAAAATTCAGAAAATTTCGATTGTGGAAGGGATTGCTACAGCAGATTTTAATGATAAATTAAACGAAGGTGTAGCGGGTTCCTGCAAAGTTCAGGCTATCCGATCGCAGATTGTAGAAACGTTAAAACAATTCCCCGAGATTAAAGAGGTGGTGATATCTGCTAACGGGGAAATAGAAAATATCTTACAACCTTGAAAGAGCTTCGTATTCTATTAACAGGCGGCGGTTCAGGCGGACATGTTTATCCGCTTATTGCCGTTGCCCAATCTCTTAAAGAGAAAACATCGGTTGCCGGGATTGATTTGAATTTGATGATAATAGGCGAAGGGGATTTTATAGAACGCGCGGCTAAAGAAAATAAAATACCATATAAGATTATATTCGCCGGCAAATTCAGAAGGTATCCAAGTTTTAAAAATATCATTGATATTTTTAAAATACCTCTAGGCTTTGTCCAATCATTATGGCATATTTTCTGGTTTATGCCGGATGCTGTTTTTTCGAAAGGTGGGTATGGTTCGGTTGCTCCCACTATTGTTGCCAAGCTATATTTTATACCCGTATTTATTCATGAATCAGATTCAGTTCCAGGATTATCCAATACCTTGATTGGAAAAATTTCTGAAAAAGTTTTCTTATCTTTTAAAACTGCGGAAAAATTTTTTGACATCAATAAAGTTGTATTTACTGGTAACCCTATCCGTAAAAGCCTAATGTTGGGCAATAAAGATTCTGCCCGAAAACTTTTTGACCTAAATGAAGTTAAGCCTACAATTCTTATTGCTGGCGGTAGTCAGGGGGCAAAAATTATTAATGAAGTAATATTAGCAAGCCTGATTGTTCTGACTGAAAAATTCAATATAATTCATCAGTGCGGGGAGAGCCAATATAATTTGGTAAAGGAGGGAGTAGACACCATCATTAGGGAGGGAACTCAACGGTATTCAGCCCCGATAACAAAATATTATCGTCAGTACCCTTTCTTAGATGAAAATCAGCTTGCCTTGGCATATTCTTTGACTGATGTGATAGTCTCCAGGGCGGGCGCAAGTAATTTATTTGAGATTGCTCAATTAGGGAAGCCGGCGATTATTATACCAATTACCCAGTCCTCGGCTAATCATCAGTATCTTAATGCCTTTGAATTCAGTTTGTCGGGCGGGTATTTAATGGAGGAATCAAATTTTAATCGAGAGAGCTTAATGCGGGAATTAAATACTTTATTAAATCCGGAGCAATATGCTAAGATTAGCGAAAAAATAAGAGCGTTTGCTACGCCTGATGCGGCGGATGTAATCGCAAGCCATATACTCAAGTATTTAAATATTTCGACATTTTAAATATGAAATTAATCGGACACGAGAAAAATAAAAAATATTTCAAAAACCTTATAAAAAACGAGTCTTTGGGACACGCTTATTTATTGAGCGGGCCGGAAATGATAGGCAAAAAGCTTTTTGCTTTAGAACTATACGAGCTATTGAATGGCCGCAGACCCGAGAATGATCCTGATTTTAAATTAGTTTCACCCAGGATAGATGAAGGCGAGACCCAGATTTATATAGAAGATGTAAGGGATATTAAAAAGTTTCTATCCCTCAAGGCCTATAATGGTCCGTATAAAGTTGTAGCAATTGATGATGCCCATCGTTTAACTACTGAAGCAACTAATGCATTACTAAAAACTCTCGAAGAGCCATCTGCTCTATCGGTGTTGTTTCTAATTACACACATGCCTAAGAGCTTGCCAGGAACCATCTTATCGCGTTGCGAAGAAGCATCTTTTTTACCGGCTCAGATTAATGAGGTTGCAGAATTTTTGAGAGATAAGCAATTAAATCCGCACACCAAACGAGCATCTGCGGCAGAGCCGCAAAGATTTAATAATGCTCGTTCTGGTGTGGGGATAAATAAATTCGATGAGGATTTTTTGATTAAAATTTCTTTTGGCCGGCTGGGATTTATCGACAGATTGTTACAAGAAGACGGTCTGGATTCTGCTAAAAAGGCGGTTGATGATTTAAGGAGGCTGTTGGGTAACGGAGTATTTGAAAAAATGGATTATGCTAAGAAAATACATGAGAACAGGGCTTACGGGCCAACAGTTAGTTATTGGTTAAATTGGCTCTATGCTAATCTTAATAATTCTCCGAAAAATACATTAATCGTCAAAAATCTCTTAGAGTTAAATTCCATTGTCTCTCAGCCCCAATTCAATCATCGCCTAGCGTTAGAGAATTTTTTAATTAACTTATAACCTCGCAACGATCCTTTTTATAAATAAAGCCCCGATTTTTCGGGGCCTACATTTTTGTAGCTTTAGTATGATCAAATTCTTCAAACAGTCTCAGTTTTAAGTTATCTTTCCAGAGGTTTACTTGATCAGAATATTTTTGAAAAACTTCTTCTAATATAAAAATAGGGCACCGGCATATTGAAGCAATAATAATACCATCAAGTACATTAATTTCAAGCGTATAGGTTCTGTCTGCTCTCCGATCATTAATAAATATCTTTGTTTTGAAAAAGCCATCGGCATCGTATATTTGGATTTTTTCAATATCTCCTTGTAGCGCCTGGACGCAATGAAAAAGGGATGCGTGAACTAGCGGGGCTTTTAAATCAGTGTTCTGTAGCACTAGCGACAATAGCCCAAAAGAATAATTTTCCATATGCATTGCTACTTTTCTGGTCCCGCCTTGTTCAGAAAGAGAGATGATTGCATAATCAGGGTACTTGGTACATGTATTATCTAGCGCAACCCGTATCTCCATATCAGCTCCTTTTCAAACAACCAATTACTATTATGGCATATTTGACGTCAAAGTCAATCAGCAATCAATATATTCATATAACATTGATTTTTTAGTTTATTAAATATATACTCCAAGTCAGCCTTATCAATTACTGAAAGGTGAGATGGTTATGAAAATAAGTATCCTAGTACGCTCATTCATAGGTTTTTTAGGTCTTGTCTTGATAAGTCTTAGTGTAGGAAATTGGTCTTATGGTTTTGGCAAGCATGGAACATTATTAACCGATCCTGTGCAAATATACTTAATTCTCATCGGATCAATATTTTTGTTCTTAGTGTCTAGCAGGAAACTACATAGAGAAATTCATTGGGAGCGTTTGGATGAATAAGGCGGGTTGTATAGCAGCTGATAAGCTGCTATTTGTTTTTTAAAAAACTATACGAACCAGATTAATTAGAGTTCAATTCTGCCTATACACAAAATTATTTAAGAAGTTTTTAATTATTATTTTTCCCGCCCCCATATCAGCCCTTAGGGATTTTAAAAATTTAGGATATTCCTTTTCATTTTTTATAATACCATCTCGGACTAAGTGTTCTTTGGACATTTTTGCTAAAGCTATATTCTGTTCTTTGGTTCTTTCGGGATGGAACTGAACTAGTCTTACCTTGTCTCCAATTGCTAAAGCTTGAACGGAGCACATTTTAGAACTTGCTAATAATTTGGCACCGGATTTAAATTTCCCGACCATACAGCGATGGTTTGAGGCAATTATAAAGTTTTTCTTCAAGCCCTTGAATAGGGGATCTGATTTTTTAATAGTTACCGTTATGGCGCCGAACTCTTTGCCCTTGGGATTATAAATTATTTCTCCACCCAAAGCCCTGACTGTAAATTGCAATCCACCGCAAATACCAAGAGTAGGGATATCCTTTTTTATGGCCTGGTTTATGAATTTATATGTTTTTATCATCCATTCTTTCTCCTGACCTTGTACTGGATCCTTAGATGAGCCGCTAATAATCACTGCATCAACATCGAGAAATTTTAATGGGAACTTGCCCTTAGAAGCATATAGTGTCAGCCATTCATTTTTATCCAATTCAAAAACTCTCCTGACATGATCGGATAAAGTCCTTCCTCCATAAACTTTTTTCTCCATCTCTTTTCGGAACTTTTCATTATCAGTGAAAATATCAAGAAAAAGAATTTTAAGTTTTTGCTTCTTTTTACTCATTTTATTTTTATATTATAACCTTTTTAAAATAATCTGTTAAGACAAATTACTTTAGAAAAGAGGGGAGAATACTCTCCCCAGGTATTCACAGTTATATTTTCGACAATACACTCATCACGAAATTAAACTGATCTTTAAATTTAATATAGCTTCGTCGTGGCAATGGCCTAATCTCAATACAAAGAGTATTTCCGTAACGTCTCAGTCTGAAATACCACCAAATAGAACGCAGGTAAAGAGGGATGTCTAGATCCGGAACCTTATTATATGGAATAAGATTTGGTCCTACTACGACATCATGCTTAATTAATTTTTTGCAATAATCCTCAATACTATCAAAGAACAAGGGTCCACCGTAGCGCAGCGCATGATAATTAGCCTTTGATTCCTTGATGTATCTTCGCCAATTTTCTTCTTGAGGGTAGTCCTTTAGGAATGATCCTATTTTCTCGCCTAATCTGTTTAAGCATTCTATAGCGTCTTTCGGTGGTACCGAAATAGTGAATTGGACTGATGAAGTGCGAGCAAGAAGTTCTAGGGCGGAGCGACCATCCAGCTTTAACCATACGGCATCGCGCTCGTCGGGGATAAGTAGTAGTTCCTCATCTGTTTGGACTATTGGTCCAGGATTTTGCACTATGTACATCTGCTCTCGATAAGGATAGTAATTATTGGTTCCGGGATGAGATAATGCTTTTACTAATGCTTCGGCTTTATCTACGGCACGTGAACCAGAATCCGGTGCGGTCGAAAGTTCTATATTCTGTCTACCTAACTCATAACAGAATTTATCTCCAAGATTATTAGATATCTGTGTCACCAGGTTTCCTTTGCGTTGAGTGACTTGCCAGTCAAATCTAATTCGAAACCTGTCTAACAATTCCTGTGATTGAGGAACCGTGATCGGTTTTGTATGATTCGGATCTAGTACCGTATACGAGATATACTGGCCCTCGTCCGTAGGCTCTTGTTGGATAAATGAAGTCTCGACTTCAACCCCGACACTACTGGCAAGTGGCTTATTCTCGATACCTTCCGTAAAGTAACTAACTAATCTTTTCATACTTCCGCCCCCTCCTTGTATTTAAAGAACTAAGCTTCCCAAACAGAAGCCCCCTCGTGAGAGGGGGCTAAATTTATGTCAAAAATTGGAAAATAAAGACATTAACTCAACCCTCTTTCACGAGAGAATGTTGAGTGATAATGCCAATTTGTATTTATAAGTCTTAAATTCATCCCGTACGAAGTAGCCCCGCCGAGGTCCTTCGGACTCGCGCCCTTGGCGCGAGCGAGACTTCGTACGGGATTCATGTTTTCTCAATGATAATCTATAAATCATATTATGTCAAGTTCAAAATGGTTGGTGAAAAAAGTAATTTTTAATTGAAGTTGTCTTTTAAATGATATATTATAAATACTATGTACAAAGATCTAATCAATCAGCGCAAAGGGGATTTTAATTCTGCTTTTGAGCGCGCGAGAAGCGAAGTCGCCTCTATTAGAACGGGCAGAGCCCATTCATCTTTGGTTGAAGATATTCAGGTAGATTATATGGGCTCAAGGGTCAAGATAAAGGAACTGGCCACTATCACAGCGCCGGAGCCAAGGTCTTTAATGATACAGCCTTGGGATAAAACAGCCATTCCCTTTATAGAAAAAGGTATAAGAGATAGCGCCCACGGTTTAAGCCCCGTAGCTGATAATGTGGGTATTCGCATAAATCTCCCGCCCCTAAGCGAAGAAAGACGCAAGGAATTTATTCGTCTTTTGCATAATAAGGTTGAAGAAGCTAGAATTAAAACCAGGCAAATCAGAGAGGACGTCATTAAGAAAGTTCAGGCAGAGGTTCGCGCTAAAACAGCCAGAGAGGATGATATGCGTAAAGCCAAAGAAGAGTTACAGAAAATTATGGATGATGCAAATAAAAAATTTGACGAATTAATTAAGAAGAAAGAGCAGGAGCTGATGTTATAGCCTTGCAAGGAATACTGCCTTTCAGGACACGTTTGTCTTGCTCCAGCGGCAAGACTCACTCGACCGTCGCCGGATTTTGTCAAGGAAAGACCTTTGACAAACCAGGCAACCTGCCTGCCGGTAGGCAGGTCCGGCGACTCCATGGTCCCAAAAGGCAGTATTCCTTACTCGCATTAGTTTGTTAATGTAAATCTTTTCCGTATTATTTTTTGAGACCATACGGTTATTATGCGAAAAGACTATACCCTAGGGAGGAAACACGCAGGCAAAATTGGCTTGGTTCCGCCTTGGGCGAACAATTTTGCCGAGTACTTAAGATTCGGTTTCCGCTGGAAGAAACCGAATGTGGCCTGCCTGCCGGTAGGCGGGTCCGAGTCTGGGTATAGTCTTTGAGCAATTGTTTTAAACCATGATTACCGCTTTAATTTTTATTGCTGTTATAGGAGTGTTGGTTCTTGTCCATGAATGGGGACATTTTATTATGGCGCGTAGGTCCGGAATGAAGGTTGAAGAATTCGGATTTGGATTTCCACCTCGTTTGTTTGGTATCAAAAAGGGGGAAACTATTTATTCTATCAATTGGATACCGTTCGGTGGATTTGTGAAGATTCTTGGTGAAGATGGCGGTCAGCTAGATAATCCAGGAAGTTTTGGTTCAAAATCAATTTCTGCCAGGCTTAAAGTTATCGTTGCTGGCGTGGTGATGAATCTTCTTTTTGCTGTATTGCTTTTAGTATCAGGAAATTTCTTCGGATTAAGAATCGGATTGTTCGATGAAGAGACGATTGCTGTAGCTCGTGATAAGAAAATTCAGATTCTTCAGGTGGCTCCGGAAAGTCCGGCCGAAAAGTCTGGATTGCAAATACTGGATGAGATAGTAGGACTTCAGGTGGTCGGCAGTGCTATTCAATATGTCACTACTACTGAAGATGTGCAGAAATTTACTTCCGAACATGTCGGTGAAAAGCTGATAGTTGTTTTAAGGTACGGTAACGGTACGGCTACTAAAGAAGTTGAGGCAAGACGCAATCCTCCTCCTGGTGAGGGAAGCATCGGCATAGTCATGGCTCTTACCGGAGTTATTTCTTATCCCTGGTATGAGGCTATTTGGCGGGGAGTGAACGATACGGCAATGCTGACCTATAATACAATCTATGGCTATTATCTTCTTATTAAAACTCTTTTTGTTGATGGCAGGTTAATCGGTGAGGTGTCAGGTCCGGTTGGTATAGCCGGTATTACCGGTCAGGCGGCCAGAGTTGGTTTTAGCTACCTCATGCAATTCGTGGCCCTTATCTCGGTTAATTTAGCTGTTCTTAATATTTCCCCCTTTCCTGCCCTAGATGGTGGAAGAGCGGTTTTTATTATCGCCGAGAAATTTCGAGGCAAGCCGATAGATAAAAAAATAGAGGCGGCGGTGAATGGAATCGGTTTTGCTCTGTTGGTTGGACTTATGATTTATGTAACAATTAAGGATATAACAAAGTTTTTCACGGTGTAAACTAGAATTTATCACTTACCATTTACCAATAATTTAGCATTTAATCATTGAATCATTTCTGAAAATGAATAAATGAAACAACGTTAATTCAATGGAAATTGATAAATGATAACTGGAAAATAATATGAAGCTATCTCAACTATTTACCAAGACTTTAAAAGAAGCTCCGGCGGATGAGACGGCGGTAAATGCCCAGTTATTGATTCGGGCCGGGTTTGTTTTTAAGAATTCTGCTGGAATATATTCTTATCTTCCTCTTGGTTGGCGAGTTCTTAATAAAATTGCCAATATTATTCGTGAAGAAGTGGATGCTATCGGCGGCCAGGAAATGCTCATGCAATCTCTGATTGAAAAGAAATACATGGAACCGACCGATAGGTGGAATTTAGATGTCGGTTACTTTGCTAAAGGCTTGGAGGAGGAAGAAGCCAGTTTTGTTCTTGGTTGGTCTCACGAGGAAGTTCTTACCGCTATTTCGGCGAAGTACATAAGTTCCTACAAAGACCTGCCCTTTTCTGCCTATCAGATTCAGACTAAGTTCAGGCATGAAGCAAGGGCTAAGTCGGGACTTCTTCGGGGGAGGGAGTTTATGATGAAAGATCTCTACAGTTTTCATACCGACCAAAAAGACTTAGATAAATATTATGAAAAAGCAAAAACTGCTTATTTAAATATCTTTGAACGCTGCGGGTTAAAGGCAATTTATACTTTGGCGGCCGGCGGAATTTTTGCGGATAAATTTACCCATGAGTTCCAGGTTGTGGCCGACGTAGGCGAAGATACTATATATGTTAATGAAAATAAAAATGAGGCCATCAATAAAGAAGTTTTTGATGAAAAAGGACTAAAACATCTTGGCTGGAAGAAAGAAGACTTGGTAGAGAAAAAATCTATAGAAGTTGGCAATATATTCGATCAGGGAACTAAGTATTCTGAACCTTTGGGATTGTATTTTACGGATGAAGAAGGCAATAAAAAACCGGTGCTTATGGGTGCTTACGGAATAGGTTTGGGTAGGGTTATGGCGACGGTCGTAGAAGTATCCAGCGATGACAAGGGGATTATATGGCCCGAGAATATTGCTCCTTTCAGGGTGCATTTGATATCTTTGGATCAAGATAAGGAGGCGGATAAAATATATAGTGATTTAATGAAAATGGATCCGTCAGCTGGCGGAGAGGTTCTATATGATGACCGTCAAGACAAAGCCCCCGGAGAAAAATTCGCCGATGCTGATTTAATCGGATGTCCAATTCGTCTAGTAGTAAGTAAAAAAACTCTGGAGAAAGGCAGTATAGAACTTAAACACCGGAACGAGAAAGATTTTCAGATTATTAAGTTGACAGATATATCTAGTAGTATAAAGTGATTTTTAGTACGTACTAATCCCATGAAGGAGATATCTTCTAGTGGATAATCCAAAAGTCGTTGCTGAGCATATACAAATATTACTGCAAGATCTAAAAATTAGTCCCGACAATCTCAGTATGTTTAAGGTGATTGTTACTGTGGCATTGGATTACGGCATTATGACGGAGAATGAATTTGCCAATGAATTCGAGCTTGGTGGCTTAGTCAGAGTATGGACTTTAGATGGTGGATATGCGAATCCTCATCCCAGAATGCGAAAGCTAGTTTTTGATTTCATACTCAAGAAATGTGAAAGTATACTCCGTCAATAATACATTCTTCTTCTTGGCTTCAGTATTTCGTCACCGTCGTTCCTTAATGACGGTTTTTTTTATTGTCTGGATTGTTGATACTCTTTCTGTTATGGTAGTATTCAAATATAAGTAGTTAGTGCTTAGTCTTTTTTAGAACGCAGTTCGTTTTCTAAAGTTCTAGGCAAAAGATGAGTATCGGGTGAGCCATACTGTAGTATGGTGAGACCGAAACGGAATCTTTTAAGACGAAATTTAGGAAACCCTTTAGGGTCCGTACCGCTTAAATATTTAAGTGGAGGACGAGCAAGTTATAACATGTTCAACAAACTATTTGGTTTATGGTCAAAAGATATAGGCATTGATTTGGGTACGGCGAATACCTTGGTTTATGTTCGAGGTAAAGGGATTGTTATTAACGAGCCCTCGATTGTTGCAATTAACAAGAAGACAGGAAAGATTCTTGCCATCGGTAACGAAGCCCGTAAAATGGTCGGTCGTACGCCCGGCCACATAACAGTTTCCAGGCCTCTAATATCCGGCGTAGTCTCGGATTTTGAAGTTACCGAGCAGATGCTTAAGTATTTTATTGATAAAGTCCATCAAGAAAGTTTTTCATTTTTACCGCGTCCTAGGGTGGTGGTGGGAGTGCCTTCGGGCGTGACGGAAGTTGAGAGAAGAGCGGTTGAAGACGCAACCTATAATGCAGGTGCCCGCGAAGTTTATCTAATTGAAGAACCGATGGCGGCGGCAATTGGTTCCAGATTACCGGTACAGGAAGCGGTTGCTAATGTCATAGTTGATATCGGTGGTGGTACGACCGAGGTAGCGGTAATATCAATGGGTGGAATGATTGCTTCGCGCTCGTTAAGAATTGCCGGAGATAAAATGAATGAAGATATTGTAAGATATATGAGAGAAGAAAAAAACCTCCTTATCGGGGAAGCCAGCGCTGAACAGCTTAAAATAACCCTTGGCACGGCCTATCCCTTAGAAGAAGAACTTGAAGGAAAAGTTCGGGGGAGAGATCTTGTTTCCGGTCTTCCTAAAGAGATAACCATCGGTTCAGAAGAGATAAGGGGTGCCATAGGACGTTCAGTTCGGAGTATTGTTCTGGCGGTTAAAAATGCCATCGAAGAAACTCCTCCCGAACTTATTGCGGATCTTATTAATCGTCACATTTTTCTCGCCGGCGGGGGAGCGTTATTGCGGGGGTTGGACGAAGCGATTGCTGAAGAGACCAAACTATTCGTAAAAATAGTAGACGATCCTTTAACCGCGGTGGCTCGGGGATGTGGATTTGTTTTGGAAAGCGTTGAACAGCTTAAGTCCATCCTTGTTTCAACAAATAGAGAGGGATATCTATAGAAATTTAAAATGAAAAATTTAAGATTCTTTAAGTCGGCAGTATTTATATTGGCAGCGGGGCTGCTAGTTTTTTTAGGATTTATAGGCATTAAATTTGAAAGTCCTCTCGTCTGGTTTATTGAACGACCTAGCAGTTTTATATTTTCACGTATAAGTTATCTCAGTTCTTTTCTTGTTGAACTTGGTAAGATCCGCAACCTAACTCAGGAGAACGTATATTTACGTGAGGAGAATACCCGTCTTCTGTCGCGGATTACTTTTCAGCTACAGCTTGAGGAGGAGAATAAATCTCTTCGCGAAGCCTTAAATCTTCCGCTACTTTCTGATTTTAAAGTTATTGATGCGGGTACGTTCAATATTAATTTCGGGCCGAAAGGACATCACTTATTAATAAATAAAGGTCTTGCTGACGATATTAAGCAAGATTCTACCGTAATTTCTACCGCAGGTGTTTTGGTGGGCAGAGTTTCAGAAGTTTTTGATTCCTATTCGGTGGTGGGGACCGTAACCGATTCTAATTTTAAAGCCACAATTAGAGTATTGGAAACTAATGTATCGGGCATTGCCCGAGGCAGTCTCCAGGAGGGAATTTTTATAGATTTTATTTCTCAGGGCGATGAGGTCAAAGATGGCGATACGGTGATAACGGATGGTAATGATCTTTCTCCCCCCGGCCTTATTATAGGAAAAGTCAGCTATGTCAGCATGGAGAATGGCGATGTGTTTAAGAAAGTACAGGTTAAACCGGCGATGAGTTCAGTTGATATAAGCAAGGTTGTTGTGTTGATAAAATAAAACATGTTTTAGCATCTATGATATTATTTTTTATTTATATTTTTTTTCTTATTCTTGAAAATTTATTGTTGCCGGCTATTGCCGGGCCGGAACTTTTTCTGATTACCCCTATATTTATTTTAGCAATTATCGCTAATTCTCTAAATTTCAAAAAAGCAATGTTTGAATTGGTTATCCTCGGTTTAATCGGAGAATTATTTATAGGGGCGCAGATAGGTTCTAGCTTGGTACCGTTGATAATCACCGCTTTTGTATATTTTACACTGGATCGTTTTATTGAAATCAGGGCGGGCTTGGACAGTATAGCTTCTTTTACGGTAATTTTAGGCAGATCTCTTGTCTTGCTGTGTCTTTCATATATATACTCTTGGTTTTTTATTTTTCTAAGTTCGTCCCAGGGACTCGATAGGTTTACCGCAAGCAGTCTTTACGCATCATGGAGTATTTGGAGTATTCTTCTGGGTATAGGTACTATATTAACCATTTTTGCATGGGCCTGCATTTTTTCTGTTATATTTGCTTATGTTCTCAAGGCGAAATAAAAACTATAGTGTTTCTCTTGAAAGTGATGACTGGGTGGCGCCCGAAGAGACTTTACTTGATTCAAACAGCCAGTATTCAGACATCGAACAACCTATTCCGGGATTAATTTTCCGGTTTTTTATGATTACTTTTTTGTCGGCATTTTTTATTATCGTGTCCCTAGTTTTTAAAAATGCAGTTATTGATCATGATGCTTTTGCTAAGCTTGCTTTTCAGAATAAATCAGCCAATTTTTCATTACCGCCTCCCCGGGGGGTTATATTGGATCGAGACGGCCTTGTACTAGCGAGAAATACGCCTGTTTTTAACTTATTGGCGGTTACCAGGGAGTTAAGAGAGAATCTCGATGGTTTAAGTGAGCAGCTGAATAAAATTTCAGGAATACTTGATCAGAATCCGGATGTACTTAGTCAAAAGATCCAAGAGCAGATGAAGTTAAGCAGTACCTTTTTTGTCTATCTCGAATTGACTAAAGACCAGGCTTTGGCAATCGAATACCTTGAATCCAAGGGTCTATATGTTGTCCCAGATACCAAAAGGGAATATCTTGACGGCCGTAAATTTTCTCAGATTATCGGTTATATCGGCAAGGTGAGTAAGGAGGATTTGAAAGATGATTATTATTTTATGACTGATGTTATTGGCCGCTTAGGTATTGAAAATGAGTATGAAGAATTTCTTCGGGGGAGGCATGGTAATATTTTTTTCTCACGTGGAGAGGCGGGATACATCACTAAAGAACCGGTGCCGGGCAATAGTCTTGTTTTAAATATTGATCACGACCTCCAGATAAAGCTCTACGATGAAGTTTTTGCCAGTTTGCGTGATTCTGGTTTATCCAGGGCGGCCGCCGTGATACAGGATCCGAGAGACGGCTCTGTTAAGGCCTTGGTAAGTTTTCCCGATTTCGATAATAATATTTTTAGTTCCAATGTGTCCGAAAGTGATTACCGGCGTTTATTTGAGAATAAATCCAAACCGCTTTTTAATCGGGTTACTAGCGGTTTGTATAATCCAGGCTCGACTATCAAGCCTCTTATAGGCATGGCGGGGTTACAAGAAAAGATAATGACTCCTAGCGATACGATTGAGGATTGTGTTGATATCACTATTCCCAATCCTTATGATCAAGGCAATCCTTATATTTTTAAAAACTGGCGAGTTGAGTACGGATTATTCAATCTTAGGCGGGCGATAGCTAACTCATGTAACATATACTTTTTTACAGTTGGCGGAGGTTTCGGTAATGTCAAAGGACTTGGCGCCGAGAGGTTGATAAAATATTTTAATTCCTCCTTTATAGCTTCAATGTTGGGTATAGATATTCCAGGAGAAGAAAAGGGTTTTATTCCTAGTCCCGAATGGAAGCTTAGAGAAAAAGGCGAACCGTGGTATCTGGGCGATACTTATAATATTTCTATCGGGCAGGGAGATTTGTTGGTTACGCCTCTGTGGCTTAACAGCTATCTATCGGCTATCGCAAATGGCGGTAATTTTTATAAACCGCTAATAGCCCGCAAGGTCGTTGACGAAGGTCAGGTGACCGTATCTGAATTTAATTCTGAAGTAGTCGGCGCTCTTCCATTTTCTAGCGATGTTATTAATGAGGTTAGAAATTCGATGAGAGAAACCGTGTTATCGGGCACCGCTCAAATGCTTAAAGATCTTCCGGTTACCGCCGGAGCAAAAACTGGAACGGCCGAGGTTATTAAGGGTAAAGCGGTAAATTCCTTTTTAATTGTTTTCGCACCCCACGAGAATCCGGAGTTGGCAATGACGGTTTTGATAGAAGGGGCAAGCACCACTCAACAAGGTTTGGCACTCAGGGTCGCTAACGAAGTTCTTAAATGGCATTTTTCTAGGTAGTAGCATATCTCGTTTGCGGGTGTTTTAGGTACACACATATGGCGTTTAATTAATTGATATTTCTTCTAAATATTCAGTCGATGATGCCAAGATACATGAAGCCTATGAAGTCGAAAGGCACCGTATTGAATCGATCGGAGGAACTATCGAACATCCAACATCTTGTAACAGTTGTGTACAAAAAATGATTGTAAGTGCGGATGCCACGGTCCTAGGGGGCACAGTTCACATCAATCGTGTACTTGTGTAGACTAACCGTTCTATGCCTTTCTCGAGGCTTGCGCTATGTGGTGCAAGGCAGAGGAAAGGCTTTTTAATTTGTAAAATTAGGAATAAAAAACTCCTTATTCTTAGCAATCCACGTTCTCCTTCGACTCCGCTCAGGATAAATAATGTCTTTCACTAACCCGTCTAAAAAAAGCATCCCTTAAGGATGCCTGAATCGACGATTAATCTTCCTAGCTAATTTAATAATGTCTTCACGCTCGCTGACCACATCTGCTCCTAATTCTTCAGCTATTTCTGCAAGTTCTGCGGAAGTTATTTTACGGTAAATCTTACCTAGGATTTTTATCTCATGTTCTTTTTTAGACGGATTTCTTTTTGCCATTTTTGACCTCTAAGCAAAGTACTGGATTTTATCATATACTAAATTTTGGAATATGGAAGATAGGCCCTTCTTTCTGCCAATAGGTTCTATCCTCATAAACATAAGGCAAAGCCAATAATACTCAATATTCCGCTACCTATTGGGCGGAATCAGTATGCTTATTATCAGTCGGGCCTGTTTGACGTATACCCAAAAGTGTAATATCATATGGAATAGTGCATCTGGGAGATAGTTCCCAGGTGTCTCTTTGACAATCAGATTCAAGGAGGATGACAGATGTATGGTCTGAAGTTTCGCGGAAGGCCACCAATTCGGTTTGCCGAATCGGTGCAAGATGTGGTGAATTTCAAGAATCCGTATGCTCAGACAATCACCGATCGAAGCACTCCGATAACCGAGGAGTTTGTTGATGCGGTTATTGCCCAATCAATCTTCGGTTGGGAGGGGCGACACCCAGCTCCGGCCCTGAACGAAGATGGAAATTTTCAGGGTACTGACTTAGACCTACTTTCGTTTTTGGTTCCAATTGCAGAACGTGGGGCAGTTATTGAGCTTCCATACTATCGTAGTCGCCGGGTATCAGTTGCCAAGGCCAACGAAAGGCATGTTGGAAATGGTAATCGATTCGGTGCTGTTACTGGCCTGACTTCAAACCAAGATGTATTCAGTTTCTCAATTCGTATCTGGGATAATACAGTTGTAGTTCATGATTCAGAAACAGGACGAGAAAGTGTCGGTGCATTTCGTAACTTTATGCTCGTGGATGTAACGGGAAAGTGGCACGACGGCTGGGATCGTATTGTTTGGGATCCGACTGCCAAAGAAAATAATTTCTTGAATAATAACGGTCTGTGGATGGGCAATACCGTTTATTTCAAGAATGCCATTCATCCGAATCGGTGGCAAAGTGTGTTCGGCGCTCCATATTTGCTTTTGAAGATGCTCGTCGAGCGTCTTCGTGATGAAGGCTCGTTCTATCGTCAAGAAGTTAAGCGTCTTGAAGAGCTTGGCTTGCGATTGCCTGAAAATGAGAAAAAGGAATCTGGGCTAACGGCGACAGCTTCTTTAGTCGAACAACAGAAGATCAAAGTTGAGACACTGGAGGCATTGCTTGATGTGCCTGCATTTAGTAATGCGTACCCGTCTATGCCAAACACGCTGGCAGGCTTGGAGCTAGCATATTGGCATCAAAAACATTTGACTTGGACGCTTAAGCCAAAGGCACAGCTTGTTGTTCGAGCTGATGAACTGGCATATTTTCTTTATGGTAAGGAGCGAGTTGCTCCTTGGATGAGCGGACGGAGTTGGAAAACCTTTACGCCCCCACGAGGGCGAACAGTTTGGAATCAAATCGTTCTTTCTAATGATATGGCTTATCGTTTGCGGCGCAAGACCGTGACGGAAACGGTGGCCACTAATTTCTCACAGAGCTTCTAATCGAAGTATGGCCTATCCGGTTTTCCGGGTGGGTCTTTTTAATTTTTAAAAATGTGCTCGGGGGATTGTCCGCCAACCCGGTGGCGGGAGCTTTATGGTGAATGAGCAGAGGATGAGCTGACTTGAGTTGGGGGAGATACTCAAAAATAACTAAAGCCAGCCTATTTTATAGTCTTGCATAGGGTTTTGGAGAATTTGCATAGAGTTTGAGGGCATGATATTATTCAATAGTTATGGCCGAACAAGAGCTAATTACAATCAGTGAGGCGGCAGAAATATTGGGAGTTTCAATAGATACTCTTCGCCGATGGGATAAAAGTGGTAAATTAAGCCCTATTAAGGCATCTGATGCTGGTTATCGTTTGTATTCTAGATCTCAACTAGAACTTTTCCTGCACGATCCATTTGTTCTGGCTAAGGATTGGGTTTTAAAAGGTACTGAAATACCGTCAGGATCCTACTGTTCTAATAGTGCGGTATTTCAGACCAGATTAACTAGGATGCAGGATCTTTTGAGCGATGTATCGGAACTGATCGATATATTTCCATTAATAGTGGCAGTAGCTGGAGAGATTGGCAATAATTCATTTGATCATAATTTGGGGAATTGGCCCGATACCCCAGGCATATTTTTTGCCTACGACATCAATAAAAGAAGCATAGTACTCGCGGATAGAGGTCTTGGTATTTTGACTACTTTGAAAAGAGTAAAGCCAGAATTAAACAATGATGAGAAAGCTCTGAAAGTTGCTTTTACTGAGATATTATCAGGCCGAGCACCAGAGAGTCGTGGTAATGGTCTTAAATTTGTGCGTAAAATTGTTGCAGAAAATCCGATAAGTCTTTTATTTCAAACAGGAAATGCAGAGTTAACATTAGTAAAAGATAGTGATGTATTAGATATAAAACATTCCGCGGAGCCTTTTCGGGGATGCTTAGCTCTAATAACATTTTAAATATATGAAAATAGAATTGAAAAAATTTGGAACAACCCTTATTTCCCGACAAAATGGCCGGGAAGCTTTTGCTGCTTTCCAACCACAGCTAACTGCTTTGGGCGAAAACGAAAACCTGGAGTTAGATTTTGAAGGCGTTATTACATTCTCACCTTCATGGGGAGACGAGTTTTTGAGTCCCTTATCGAAGAAATACGATACAAGACTAATTCTAATGAATACCAGTAATCTTTCGGTAAAGGCAACTCTAGAATTGCTTGAAAAGATAAATCAGATGACCTTTAAGATCCATTAACTAAAAATGTGCCCTTGGTATGGTCTGTCAGTTTGGTCTGGGCAAGCTCTATCGTAAACGAGAATAGGATGAATTTGACTAAGGAGTTGCTATTGGAAAGTTGCATTACGTTCATGCTATTCTGATAGGTAGACTCATAATAATATGGGTAGTTTATGATATAATCTTGTTATGAGCAATGTTTTTAAAGCTTACGATATAAGAGGGGTTTATCCTGAAGAAATAAATAAGGATCTCGCTTTTAGAGTGGGAGGCGCGACGGTTAAATTCTTAAAAGCCAAGACTTTAGTTATTGGCGAAGATTGTCGGTTGTCCAGTCCTATTATGCGGGGAGCGGTGATTGATGCGGCAACCAAGGCTGGAGCCAAAGTATATTATATCGGCAACTGCACTACCCCTCTTTTTTATTTTTCTGTTAATAAGTTAAAGGCTGATGGTGGAATAATGGTTACCGCCTCTCATAACCCACCGCAATATGGAGGTTTAAAAATAGTTGGGTCTCAAAGTCGGCCGATAGGATCAGAAAGCGGACTTAAGGAAATTGAGAAGTTATCTCAGGAAATAACCGAGCCGGCGTTAGAAACAGGAAGAATAGTGGAGGTTAATTTGACTAATGGTTATATAGATTTTGTAATTCGAGAATCAGGTATTCGGCCTGAAAAATTGAAAAAACTTAGAATTGTTGTCGATGCCGGAAACGGTATGACTCCCCTCGTTCTTAATCCTCTTTTTAATAAACTAGGAATTAATCCGATTGAATTATACTTTGAAGTTGATTGTAATTTTCCGAATCATTCACCCGACATATCAAAAGCAGAGGCACTTGTTACTTTAAAGCAAAAAGTTTTAGAGACTAGGGGCGACATCGGGATAGCCTTTGATGGCGACGGCGATAGGGTAATGTTTGTTGACGCTATAGGTAATACTGTTAGAGCCGATAGAATACTAGCGCTTTTATATAAAAATTTCGGTAATTTTTTTAGGAATCCCAAAGTTGTATATGATGCTCGTCCATCTAGATTATTTAAAGAATTACTTAGTTCACATGGTTTTCGTGCAAGGGCTGGCCACGCATTTATAAAGCAGATAATGAGGCAAGTCAATGCCGATTTTGGAGTAGAACTGTCTGGTCATTTCTTTTTCAAGAAAATGGAATATGCTGAATCATCCATGTTGGCTATGTTAAAAGTATTAAAAATTCTTTCAGAAAGCGGAAAAACATTAGCGGAGCTTATTAAGCCTTTTATAAAATACTATCATTCTGGTGAAGTAAATGTAGATATAACGTCTGATCCGAATTTCAAATCGCAAATTATCGATAAATTAAAAGAAAAATATAAAAATAATATTATCGACGAATTAGATGGTATAACGGTTGACCTATGGGACAAAGGAGGTTGGTGGTTTAATGTTAGGCCATCTAATACAGAACCGGTAATGCGTTTAATAGTTGAAGCAACTACTGAAGTGCTTATGCAACAAAAAAGACAAGAACTACTGGATGTAATTAAAAACCCATTCTAGGAGCCTGCTTGTCGATAGGCAGGGATTTTTAATAATTTATTTTCATTGCTTCTCTAACTAAAGTCATTGTTTCCTCGGCTTTAGCCAGGGCTTTTTTACGGCCAGTCTCGAGAATTTCTTTTATAAAGTCGGGTTTTAACTCTACTTTTCTCTGTCGGATGGGGGCAAGATATTTATTGAGGTCTTCAGCCAACTTTACTTTGAAAGCACTATAATTAATTTCGCCTAAATCTTTTACCGCTTCTTTCGGTTCAAGATTGTGTATCAGCGAATAAATCAAAACTAAGTTTGAAATTTCCGGCCGTTTATCGTGGTCATAGTCAATACTACTTCCTGAGTCTGTTTTAGCTAATTTCAACTTAGCAATTGTTTCCTCGTTAGTATCTTTAAGATATATGGCATTATTTAGGCTCTTAGACATTTTTGCATTTCCATCTAAGCCGATTATTCTAAGGGCTTTAGATAATTTTGCTTCAGGGCGGGGAAATATGTCGCAGTTGTAGAGACGATGGAACTTATCAATTATTTCCCTCGTCTGTTCTATCATAGGTAATTGGTCTTCGCCGACAGGCACAATTGAGGCTCTACAGAATGTAATATCGGCAGCCTGACTTATAGGATAACCAAGGAAACCATAAGTTACGCTTTCACCCTCTTGGCCAAATAGATCTTTCTTTTCGGCAATTTCGGCTTTGACCGTTGGATTGCGTCTCAAAGTGTTTATAGTTACAAGGTTAGAATAAAAAACAGTCAATTCTGCAATCTGAGGAATCTGGCTCTGGATGAAGAAGGTTGTTTTTTTGGGGTCTAGCCCTACGGCAAGATTATCAGCGATTACCTCATAAACATTTTGACGTACTTTCTCTGGATGCTCATAATTATCTGTTAATGCCTGAACATCCGCAACCATAATGTACGATTCGTACTCGGCCTGGAGCTCTTTGCGTGATAAAAGCGAACCAAAAAGATGGCCAATATGTAATGGTCCAGTTGGTCTGTCTCCGGTTAGCAATATCCTCTTACTCATAGGAATATGATACATTAAAAACCATGGTTTAGCCAACATTGACGTGATTATTCTATTATCCTAGGATAATAGAATAATCACGTATAATATGTAATTATTTAATTAAATTTTCCAATGAAACCCAAACAAAAGTCGAGAGAATTTATCATAAAATTTGTTAAATTTATGGCAAACGGGGTGAGGGAGAGTAGCTATGCCTTGGGTGAATTTATTGATGCCTTGGGTAGCATCTCGTATAAAGGCGTTCGTTATGGAAAGCATCCATACTACCGTGGTATTCAAAATCTTAAAAAACGGGGATTTGTGATCGAAATACACGGAAGAATTAGTATGACATCACGAGGACAAAGATGGTTGAGTGGTGCATATTTACGATATGCACGGAATACCTACCCAAAATGGGATAAAAAATGGAGAGTGGTTATATTTGATATCCCGCAGGAATTGCATAATGCTAGGAATCTTTTTAGGCATCGACTAAAAACCTTAGGATTTGTAACTCTGCAAAAAAGTATTTTTGTTTTCCCTTACCCATGCGAAGGGGATTTGAGCGATATTTGTAAAAACTACAAAATAGCTGATTATGTCGATTTGATTATTGCCGAGTCGCTAGGCTCTCGACAGGAGGAGATGAAAGTACTTTTTAATCTGTAATGTGCAATTCTGTGATTATTCTATTATCCTAGGATAATAGAATAATCACAGATGGACTTAGGGGAGTATATAATGTCGGGGGTATATAACATAGGATGGTTGTGGAATTGTTTGAGCATAGCCCGTGATATAATTAGGGAATGGATAATCTAAATCTATCGAGCTATATACAGCAGGCCAGAAAATCAGGGATGGGAGATGACAAAATCCGGGAGGGATTGCTTCGGGTGGGAAAGTCGGAATTTGATATAACAGAGGCTTTAAAAAGCTCAGTTAGGCCAACAGAAGTTTTATCAAAACCAAAGTGGCATCCGACAAAAGCCCAGAAGATGATTGCCATAGTAGGGACTATTTTGATAATCATATTGGCCCTCGGATATGCCTACACATCTTATTTAGCAAGCAAGAATTACAACGAGATTATCAGACAAGCAAAATTAGCCCAGGAGGTGACGCAGGCTTTAGAACAGAAGAGGGCTGAAAGCCCTTCGAATTCCTCAGGGCAATTTGAAGTTACCTCAACCTGGAAGACCTATCGTAATGAAGAATATGGGTTTGAGTTTAAGTATCCAGGAGATTTGATTCCCAAAGAAGCTTCCATAACTAGCGAACTTTTGAATATTTCTTTTTCTACTAGAGAGTTATATTCTGAACCTCGTGGGGCATCATTTTATATTACAGTAGATTTAATGGAGGAAATAAAACCCTTAGATCAATGGGTGAAACGATTCGGAATTGATGGTAATGCTTCAGAAATTAAAGTTAACAACTATAACTTTGTAAAATGGTTTGAATATATGGGCGAAGACATGAAAGGACCAAGCCATTTTAGTACCCTGTTAAAAAATAATTATGTACTAACTTTTTCTATAGGTTACCAGGCTGATACCGACCAAATCCTCTCCACGTTTAGGTTTACAAAGTGAAGCAGTATTAAGGGGCTAGTATTAAGTATCAAGGTTTTAAAAAGCGAGAATCTTAGATTAAAAAATCTGCCATTTGGCAGATTTTTTAATCCCGTAATATGTAATACTTAATTATACTTCTATCACCACTGGTAGTATCATAGGTCTCCTTTGTGTTTTCTGGAATAGGAACAACCCGATTTGATTGCGGAGCTGGTCTTTTAAGTAAGCAAAGTTAGGTTCATATACTCTTTGGTTTTCTACGATATGTTTGACATTCTTGCGCACTTGCATCAGAAGATCTTTGTTATCCTTAAGGTATATGAATCCCCGTGAGATTATATCCGGACTGGCTATTAATTTATGGGCACCCTGGGCCGAATGCTGAATAAGGGCTATAACTACGAACATACCGTCTTCAGCCAGAATTTGCCTATCACGTAAAACAACATTGCCGATATCGCCGATACCAAGGCCGTCAACGAAAACGTAATCGGACTGTGCCTTTTCTCGGTCAAACCACCATTTGTCTTTTTCTATATGAGTGATTGAACCATTATCGGCGATTATTATATTCTCCTGTAGGACACCTTCGCCCTGGGCCATTATGCCGTGATTTATCATCATTGAATACTGGCCGTGAATTGGTAAGAAGAATTTAGGTTTCATTATTCGGAGCATCCTTCTCAAGTCTTCTTTGTTGCCGTGTCCGCCAGCGTGAATGTCCAACATCTTATAATTCAAAACTTTAGCACCATTTCGGTAAAGTTGGTCTTTCAAGAATTGAACATCTTTTTCATTGCCAGGGATAACTGAAGATGAGAAAACGATAGTATCATTCTTGAGTATTCTGACATGCTTGTGTTCGCCATTGGCAATTCGCATGAGACCGGCATTGTCTTCGCCTTGAGCGCCGGTGGTTACAACTGTGATTTTGTCGCGAGGATAATCGTCAATTTGCTCCATCGAAATTTGAGTATCTCTAGCCATTTTTAAATAGCCTAGCTTTTTACAGATTTCAACATTGTTTTTCATGGAGTATCCGTTGAATACAACTTTACGGCCGTATTTTTCTGAGATGGTAATAATCTGCTGAATGCGGTTGATGAGTGATGCAAAGGTGCCCAAGATGAGCATTCCGGTTGACTCGCGGAATATTTTGTCCAAATTCTCGGTGACATCCTGTTCTGATAGGGAATGACCTTCAACTTCGGCGCCAGTGGAGTCGGACATTAATAGTAAAACTCCTTCTTCTCTGACCATCCGCTCCATTTCTCCAATATCGGCCGGCTTATCGTTGACCGGGGTATCATCAAACTTATAGTCAGATGTGTGAACGACATTGCCGATGGGGGTTTTTATAATTATCTCTAGGTCGTCGGGGATAGAGTGGTTGATGCGAAGGACTTTAACTGTAAGTTTGTCGGACACTTTTATTTCTTCGCCAGGATTTATTGTGTTTATATCAACCGGTCTGCGATCTTTAAATTCATCAAGACGTTTCATTATGAGAGCCTTGGTTAGGGGAGCGGCATAAAAATCAGGGTCACCGATTTTATCTAGAATGAATGGCAATGCACCGACATGGTCCATGTGGCCATGGGTAAAGAACATGGCCTTGACCATATGTTCCCTACCTTCAAGATAACTTGCGTTTGGAATGATAAAATCAATTCCAGGCATTTTCTCATCACCGAATCGGACACCGGCATCAATAAGAATTATTTCGTTATCATATTGTATGGCGGACATATTACGGCCGACTTCGCCAAGTCCTCCGAAATGGACTATCTTAAGACCGCCGGTTTCAGCACCGGTTTCTCTGGTTTGTTCTTTACGGGCTGTTTCCCGTAAAACTCTAACGTGGCGAACGACTGGTTTCATCCAGCGGTCCCGTTGGGAACGCTGAAGCGTCCGCATATCCTTTTTATTGGGGTCACGAGGCCCCTGTTGTACTTGAGAGCCCTGAGATTTACTTTCTTGGTCCGCCTGCCTGCCGGTAGGTATGGCAGGCTGGCGGATATGAGGACCTTGAGGATGGTTTCCGTGGGGTCTATATGAACCCTGGGGAGGGTGTCGCCTCATTTGAGGCGACGGTTTATCTTTTTGTTCTATCACTTTTCTTGCTACGAATTATCCCGATATCCATTAAATAATTTAATGAAGAACCGAGGATCCTCGATAGCGTTGCTATCGGGACGAATCAATCTAGTATCTTTAGATAATTAGTAGAGTAATTATTATTGGTGGGCGAGAGAGGACTTGAACCTCCAAGGCCTTGCGGCCATACGCACCTGAAGCGTACGTGTCTGCCAATTTCACCACTCGCCCGGAACTATAGGGCTATTGCGTAAAAGATTTAAATCGTAGGATAGAAAACAATTAGTGTTCTTTTCTTGAGGATACCATGTATTTTGTTTCTGTATTTGGATATTTGGTTGGTGTCAGTCTCGTTGGATTGTATTTTTTGAGGAGAGAACGAATGTCTACTATTAATAAAAGTCAGCGAGACTAAATAGTCGAAGCATCTCGGGTAAATCCCGGGATTTTTGTTTATTAAAGGTAAAACCTAGTAAATGAGGAGGTGCTTACGATTTCATTGTCATTGTAACACCTTCTACACAAAAATGCAATAGCTTACTTCCAAGCTCGCCTTGTCTCAATATACCAATTTTCAATATTAAAGAATCTGTCTGATGGTGTAGCAATGACTTTATTGGCAAATCCATCTATTTTTTTCGTATGGGCGTATAGATAATACGGGCTGTAAAGGAAAATGGCCGGAACTTCTTCTACGACTAGTTTTTGGAAATCCTGGTATTTTTTAATTCTCTCAGACGGGTTCAGGGTTTTACGGGCATCTTCAAGAAGAGTATCGGCGTCCTTATTGTCGTATAGGGCAAGATTCAAGCCGGGGTCGCGTTTCTGTGAAGAATGCCAAAGACTGAATGGGTCGGGATCAAGACTCAATATCTCACCGAATAAAAGCATTTGATAATTTCTATCCTTGATGACTTGCTGAAGATCCGGAGTGGGCAAAGTCTCTATCTGTATTTCTATTCCGACTTCTTTCCATTGTTCTTTGATCAACTGGGCAACTTCAACCAGTTCAGGCCAAGTTGAGGTTGTTAGTCTGATGGTTAATTTAGCGTCCTTTTTCTTTAAGATACCGTCATTATCTTTTGAATCCCAACCCGACTTTATTAATAATTGATTCGCTGTGTCTTTATTATATTCATATTTTTTATTATCATCGTTTACTCCGAATATTTCTCCCATCATTGGAGAGTTAATTACTAGTCCAGTATTGTCTAGTACTTTTTCCACAATAGACTGTTTGTCAGTAGTATGAGCAAGGGCAAGACGGATATTCTTGTCGGAGAGTTCCTTGCTCTGGTTTTGATTGAAAAAAATACTGAAATATCTGGGCATGGTTATTTTTTCGACAGTAAGGCGTTGTTTGAACTTAAGGTTTTTTAAGCCCTCCGAGGATATAAAGCCAAGACTTTCTATTTCATTTTTATTGTAGCCATCAATTAAACTATCTTCTGATTCGTAAAACCTGATCTCTATTTTTCTTATCTGCGGTTCCTGGTTGTAAAAATTTTCATTAGCCTCAAGTTGATACAGGACTATCTTACCGGATTTGTCTTTCTGGAGTTTTTTAAAAAGATACGGACCCGAACCTATCGGTTTTAAATTCAGTTCAGATAAGGCAAAATTAATTGGTTTAATATTCTCCCATATGTGTTGAGGGAGAATGGGTAGGGTAAGGTTAGTCAGAAACTGTGCATATTTATTTTTAAGCTTGAAAACTATTGTTTTATCGTCGGCTCTTTCAATTTCGACTCCTTGCCAATTTATTCTCTGGAGACTTCCATAGTCTGAATTTTGAGCCAGCTGTATTGTAAAAATAATATCGTCAGAAGTAATAGGGGTGCCATCATGCCACAGAGCGTTGTCTCTCAAATATATTGTATAGGCCAGCTCATCTTGAGAGATATCGTATGATTTCGCTAGGTCAGGAACTAATTTTCCCTCCTCATTATATTTGAGAAGACCGGAGTAGATTAATCTTACCAGGTCTCTGTCGGCATCACTTTGAGCCAAAAGGGGATTTATGTGGCGCGGTTCACCGACTATTCCTTCGGTTACAGAACCTCCGTGGGCCGGGATTGCTTTAGTAAAGTGATAATAGGTTGCTACCGGTATGGAGATTATTGATCCCAGAATAAGAAAAATAAAACTAAGAATCAGATAGCGCTCCTTTTTTGATAGTGCTTTTGGTAGAAGCTTTAACTTGGACTTGAAGGTTATTTTCTTAAATAATATATCTTTTAAATTTGTGTGTTTCTGGGGTTCGATTGAGGAGACACCGTTTTGTTCTTCAGGTGCCTGAAGTCCAAAAAAATCATCTAATTGACGCTGTTTATCCATTTACTACGAATTACAAATTTTTACGAATGTACGAATATATAATTTAAATACCCTCATACCTGTTTGTATATTTGTACATTCGTAAATTAGTAGCTTAGAGAAGGAGTCTTGTCATCGATATACCCAGAAAGAGGACTGACAGAACGATGGTAGCATAGAAAATAACTTTTTCGGCACCCCTCTTGGTACTGTATTCCATTGAACTTCCCCCGAATGTGGAAGACAAGCCTCCGCCTCTTTGCTGAAGCAGGACGCTAACTATCAATAGTACGGAAACTCCTATTTGTATGTAAGTTAACATTATTTAATCAATCGCTTTAGTTACGGCAGAAACTATCATATTTACTATTCCTATGACAATTGTTGCCCAGACTAAAGCCATAATATCGCTTATGGTTACAAACTCGAATATATAATCAACTAGCCATAAAAGCAAGGCGTTAATGACAATTGTGAAAAGTCCCAGGGTTAGAATAATAACCGGCATCGATATAAGCTTCAAAACTGGCCTGACTATCATATTCAATAATCCCAGTACTACTCCTGCAATGGCATATTCTTTAATTCCGCCGGTAAAATTAAATCCGGCCACGAACCATGTTGCAGCATATAAAGCCAGAGCATTGCCTGTAATTCTTAGTAAAAAACTTACCATATTTACAGTCCTTATCGTAGCATTTTTATCGTAAATAACTATCTTGACTACTTATCATCAGTATGATATAATATAAGGGATAAGCGTCGGCGGTATCGTTCTTCACAATTTCATATTCCAGGAGGAGGGGTGATGAAGGTGTACGCTGATTTTATGCGTGTGGCATGGGGGGACTTTGTGGCCAAGAAACACGGCTACATCCCCTACAAAAAGATTCTGGCCATTCTCAAGAGATGGCGGGAAGATGGGCTCGTTGACGGGGATGTTCGGTATGTGGTCGGGGTTGGCCAGCGTATCGTTATCCTGGTCGACCAGGATGTCTTGGCCCGTGTGGCTGAGCAGTACCATAGGCAGAGCGGTACTGACGTTGCTCTTGTCGTGGGCCAATTGACACCGGAAATTACCGGCGTTGATGTACTGTTCGAGAACGAGCGTGTTCTCGTATTGAACAAGCCGGCGGGGATGATCAGTCAGGGGCCGGCGAATGGACCTATGGAGCTGTGGCAGCTCCTACGCCACCACAATCCGGAGTGGAATATAGTCCATAGGATCGACATGTTCACGTCTGGTGTGATACTTGGTGGGAGGAGCAGAGAAGCACGAGGCTATTTCCAGCGCCATTGGCACCAGATTACGAAGAAGGTATATCTGGCAGTAATCAAGGATCCCGGCTGGGAAAAGAAGACTGCCAGGATGCCACTGAAAGGCAAATCTGCCGTGACGTCGTTCGAGGTCATTGAAGTGGCCAATAAATTCGCTCTGGTGAGGTGTGAGCTGGTCCAAAACGGCCGGACACACCAAATCCGTAAGCACCTCAAGATGCTTGGGTCGCCGATTGTCGGAGACTTGAAGTATGGCGGACCTGAGACGCAATCGCGGGCTGGCCAGCTACTCCATGCCTGGCAGATGCAAGTCCGGTTGCCAGATAAAAATCTGCAACCTAGTCGCTGGACGAAGTTTCAAGCCTCAATTCCAAATGACTTCAAATCATTTGGGTTCGACTGGAATCAGTGGGACGCAGAAGCGCGAGTGTCGAAAAGGCACCTGGCGGTTCCGTCGGTCTAGACAGTATCAAAGGGTCCCGTACCAATACGCGAGCGTTAGGTGCGGGACCTCTTTTAATTTAATAATTTTTTACTGTGTAATTTTCTATAATAATTTATTTGACCAGGGGTTTTGTAGGTGTTATCTTGTACTTACTTAAGTACTTTGACAAGGAGAATTGGTAGTGAAAAAAATGACACTTGCCCTAGCTATTATGCTATCTTTTTTAGTTCCTAGTTTCGTTTTTGCACAACCGGATCAAAGATCCGAAAGATATTATGTAGGTATTGGCGCTCAGTTCTATAAGGTAGATAAGAATACCGTGACTTACTATTCAGGCGGTAAGGAATATAGCAATAAGGACGGAAAATTAACTGGTCTGATAATTTTCGATAGAGTGTTAGGGGATGGCCCAGCCCATAAAGCCGGTATTCGTGCCGGCGATGTTATTGTCGAGGTAACAGCTATAGACGATGATCTTAATTTCGAAGATGCCAAAACCTTGGATGGAGAAGGACTCCTCAAAAGATTATCCGGTGGCAGGGTTGGAGATCAGCTTTGGCTCAGGATGCACAAAATTGATACCGACGGAAATATTATTGAAAAATACGAAGCCCTTGTTATAAAAGAATTGATTGATAGGGTATCCTGGGTTCCGTTTGATTTGGAGTTGGGCGGTGCTTCTTGTAGCAATGATGATTGCATTGAATATGACACTAAAGTTTCCCGGGATAAAACTACTGGTAAGTTTGTATACTATTTCCATTTTTTTAACAGATCTTCTGAACCGGTAATCCTTAAATCTATCCTATTTAATTTATTACTTAATAATACCGTATCTGATACCGGGTCCTATCTACTAAAACTGAATCCTATGAAAACCTCAACCTTCATTTTAGAAAGCGAAGATTTTCCTATTACTGAAGCTCCTAGTTCGATACGTGAATTTATTAATGCCAGCAAGAACCCCGAAATACTTAAGTATTTTAATGAAAATTATCTGGATATTAGTTCCCCGGATCATTATTACAAGGATGCTAAAGGAGAGCTGTGGTTAAATACGATGGGCGTAAGATGGTATTTTTTTGTTCCTGAAGGCTGGTACCGTATTATGTGGGAAGATAATGAGAGATTTTGGAAAAGATAACAGTTATAAAGGCCGTAAGGCCTTTTTTTGATGTAATTTTCTGTAATAATTTATGGCGAATCTGTGTGCCTCCGAATTGATCTGCAGAAGAAGGTTTTTAACGCTAGTCGGTAATTTTGATAATAATATTTCCTTGTTTTCCATAGTTATTTTGTGTCCAATATGTTTCTCGTTTTTGGTTACAGCAACTACTTCTATTGAAGTTGAACTTCGATAGATTGTCTTTTTTGCTGTATTCAGCTGGCCTTTTCCTCCATCAATGACGATAAGATCGGGGTATGGCCATTCAGGATGGTTGAAACGGCGGGTCAGTATTTCACGAAGCATTGCGGTATCGCCTGCCTGCCGGTCAGGCAGGTCTGGTGTATGTTTTGTGTAAATTTTAAATTTTCTGTATTGATTCTTATCTGGCTTACCGTCAGTGAATACGGCCATAGCCCCTACAGCGTACTTACCCTGAATATTCGCGATGTCGTAGGCTTCGATGCGGTGTGGCAGACAGTCCATTCCGATAATTTTGGCTAGTTGTTTTAGGATGTTTTTGTTTTCTTTTTCTGTTTTTGAATTTTGAATTATGAATTTTGAATTATGAATAATGTTAGCGTTTTGGAAGACTCTTTTTAGCCTTGCGATTTTATATTGAAGGTCTTGGGCTTTTTCAAATTCTTGTCTGTCTGACAGAGCTCTCATTTCTTTTTCTAGATTTTTAATAAGTGACGACTTTTTGCCAGACAGGATATCTTTAATAGCTTTTATATTCTTTCTGTATTCATTCGTCATTGGTAATTTGTCATTTGTCATTACATCTCGTTGCTTCAAGCAACAGATGCCAATGCATTTCTCGATGTGATAATTCAGGCAGTAATTGTGATGGAGTTGCTTGCAGGTGCAGTAGGGGAATATTCGGCGGAGGAGATTGAGCGTTGTTTTTAATGCCCCCGCATCCGTAAATGGTCCGATCACTTCTTCGTGGATTTGGGGTTGGTGAGTTATAAATATTTTAGGATATTTTTCGGCCTGCCCTGAGCTTGTCGAATGGGTAAAGAGCACAAAAGAGTATTGTTTGTCATCGCGAAGCCTTATATTAAAATCTGGTCTATATTTTTTAATGTATCGCGATTCTAATATCAAGGCCTCTATGTCACTGTTGGTTTCTATAAAATCAATTTTCTCCGCCCCTGCTAACATTCTTGTTAAGCGAATATCCTCGTTTCTTAAATAATTACTAACGCGTTTTTTTAAATTTAAGGCCTTCCCAATATATAGAGGTTTATTATTCGAGTCTCTGAATAGGTAAATGCCGGGATTGGCTGGTATTTTTTTCAGCTGTTCTTTAAGTTTTGATATCAACATCGGTGCTATATTATACAATAAAAAATTAGTATTGACTAGTAAAAATTATTACGTTAAATTAATGATTATTTTCGGTACTTTGAAAAAGAGGTTAAGAATGTCGAGAACCGAACGGCTGATAGCGGAAACCGATAAATATTTAGCCCACAACTATCATCCATTGCCCGTAGTTTTTACTAAAGCAAGCGGTGTCTGGTATGAGGATGTCGAGGGCAATAAATACCTTGATATGCTTGCCGGTTATTCTGCTGCAAATCATGGTCATTGTCATCCCCGTATTGTCGATGTGGCTTATGAGCAGTTCCGGAGATTAGTAGTTGCTCCTCGAGCGGTTTATAGCGATAGGCTTACAGAATTTGGAAAGGTCATAACAGAATTTTGCGGGATGGATAAAATATTACCCGCAAATGGCGGTGCTGAAGCTGTAGAGACGGCAATAAAGCTTAGCCGTAAATGGGGTTATCTTAATAAAAAAATTAATAATGACCATGCTGAAATAGTTGTTTGCAACGAGAACTTTCATGGACGGACAACGACCATTGTAGGTTTTTCAACGGAAAAACAATATCGGAACGGATTCGGACCATTTACTCCCGGCTTCAAACTAATTGAATTCGGAAATCCAGATGCTCTGGGCCGGATTATTACTAAAAATACAGTTGCGTTTTTGGTTGAACCTATTCAGGGCAAAGGCGGTATAAATATTCCAGAGCGAGGCTACTTTAAAGAAGTTCAAAAGATTTGTAGAAAAAACAATGTTCTTCTGGTTCTTGATGAGATCCAGACCGGATTTGGAAGGACGGGGATGGATTTTGCCTATCAGTGGGAGTGTATACGACCCGATGTTCTGATAATTGGCAAATCACTTGGCGGTGGTTTAGCAGTTTCCGGTGTATTGGCTAATGACGAAATAATGAGTGTAATGACTCCTGGTGACCACGGAAGTACTTTTGGAGGAAATCCTCTTGCCTGTGCTTTGGCCATGGAAGGTGTAAGTATACTTATAGATGAAAGACTCTCCGAAAGATCAGCTTTGAGGGGCGGTTATTTTCTCTCAAGATTACGAGATATTAAAAGCCCTTTGATAAAAGAAGTTCGGGGCAGGGGATTGATGATAGGCCTTGAACTTACTGTTCAAGCAAGACCTGTCTGCGAAGCTCTTCTCAGAGAAAGAATTCTTTGCAAAGAAACTAGGGAAAATGTTATTAGATTTACTCCACCACTTGTTATATCAATAGAAGATATTGATTGGGCGATGGAGAGAATAGAGAAAGTTTTCAGGAAGCTGGAGGGGAGATGAAGATGAAAACAGATTCCAAGTTTTTTCTTTTGAACTTGTGTCTTATTTTTGTATCTTGTATATTTTTATCTTGCGGGACAGATTCTAAGCCAATGAGTGTAGAAAAAGATAATGGATGCGGAGAGCGAACTGTGCCTTCACGGGGCTTTAAAACTGATGTTGCCTGGATAGTCTTTGAATGGAACTGCAAGCCGGGCGGATATGGTTCCGGCTTCCTTATTGATAAAGAGCGGGGAGCTTTCTATACCAACAAGCATGTGAGCAATGAGTTTGATAATTATGGTAAAGGAAGTCATAAATTATATTTTAACGGCAAGTTCTATAATGTCGAGATAGTGAAGGTTCCGCCTTTGCGTGATGCGGCAGTTGTCAGAATAACTGATGAATTTGATTCATCTGAATTTCCTGAACCGGCTCCATTCGCAACCGAAAAGGTTAAGAAAGGGGACCGGGTTTTTGTCGGGGGCTTCCATCCCCATCCTTACACCCTCATAGAGGACAACAAATCTGAGGGCTACGATGAAATCATTGTGCCGCTATATGAGAAATATTATCATCTCGGCATCCGCCAGCTGGATAAAAGAGAAGAAGTTGTCTTTGAAAAAATGGAAGGCAGAATAGTCTCTTTGAATCTTACCTGGGAAGCAATAATGAAAAGAAAAAACAAGGAGATAGATAGTGGTAGCTTTACCGATTCATTGGCGGATAAGACCAACTTGTTTAATGAGATTCTTACGCTCAAAGACCACAAGTTTCCTTTCGGGGGCTTAAGTGGAAGCCCGGCCCGTAATTCCCGCGGCGAAATCATCGGAATAGCGACCCGTCAGGATACTGATAAGTTCGATTATGACAAGGAAGAGCTTGAAAGAAAAGGTTCTGTAGAAGCAAGGCGTATGTGGAATACCGTATTCATTACGCCGATAGAGTCGGTAGCGGATTTAAGGAAATATCCGGATAATAAATAGCCCTTTACAAGAAGGGCTTTTTTAATTAAAGTATTTGATAAAGAACTTTGAAAAAAAAGGTGAAATATGGCACTCAAAGATCCGGATGAAGGAAGATTAATTATTAAAGAAGTAGCTAGGCAACCAAAAAGAGTTATTTTTGGAATTGATAAACCGTTGGACTATTCGGTTATGGCGCTCATCACGCCACTGCTTCGAGATGGTCCGCTGGGAAAAGAGTTTTCTCAGGCACATGTATATTTGCTTGATAAGCCGGGAAGAGGGAAGACAGCCGCTTTCACATATATTTCTGCAGCCGTCAGGGCAAAATTCGGCCGTGTTAACGGTCAATGTGATACTTTGCCCAGAGAATTTACCGGTGAAGAAAGAGTGGACAGGGTAACAGGTATTCGGACTCTGTTTAAGGGTCCGCTATTCAGTAACATCTTCTTTTTCGATGAAATTACCAGAACTCCGCCAATGGGACAAGCTCCCTTTCTTGGGGCAATGGAAGGAGCTCATGTTCAGATGTTTGTTACCCATACTGATATGGGTAAGCCCAGGATTGAGGCAAAACTTTTTCCTCTGTATCCCATCTCTGATGACCCCGATGAAAAAGATTTTTATTTTATAGTTTTTGGAACGGCCAATCCTATTGAATATGAAGGCACCTTCCCTATGTCCGAAGCCCAGAAAGAGCGTTTCACATATTCATTCAGGATGGGTTTACCTCCTCGTGAAGAGGAAAAGAAAATCAGGGCTAGGAATGTTATTAACCAGAAAGTGGAAGAAGTGACTGATCTTAAAACTCTTCTGGATATTTCCAGAATGGTAAGCCAGGTTGAGTTGTCCGATCAGGCGCACGAATACATCATGCGGGTGATTGAGAATTCGAGACCTTATTCTCAGGACATTGAGGATTATGGCCACCCTATCGAGCGACGTGCGAGCTCCAGCCTCATTAACTTTATCAATCGGTATGTTGCTATGGGTTGTTCGCCAAGAAGGAATTTCCATGATGAGGCCGCTGCTAAGGCCTGGGCTTGGATGATGCGCGGTGAAGATAGAGTTGCAACCGTCGATGATGTAAAAGCGATTTTGCCTATTACTATGGAGCATGTTCTTCTGCTCTCGCCACAATCAATTGGCGACGACATTACTACCAAAAAGATTGTGGAAAGGATAATGGCGGAGACAGAGGTGCCCTAATGGATTTTCAGTTTAAGGATGTTATATCTACACTTAGCCATATAAGGGGAGGCATACCCCTGCAAAGATTGTCGACTAGGACTCGTTATGGCGTACATCGCAGTATATTTTTTGGACCTAGTTATAAACTGGTAGGTTTTCGTGAATTTGATGAGCAGCGTGATTTACAAAAAATGATCGTCGAATCTACGTATAATCCTGATGACGATACTGTTTTGGCAAGAAAAACAGTTGAAGATCGTGAGGTTAAAATTAAGTTTATCGTTGACCTGAGCAGTTCAAACGATGCGGGCCCTTACTTTCTTAAAAGGAAGATGATGCTTGAAGCTATCGGTTATGTTGGCGTAACTGGGGCTCGTTTCCAGGATCCGATTGGATTGGCTGGTTTTACGGATAAGATTGTTCTGGATATGTCGCCTAGATGCGGTATTAATAATTTTTATTATCTCCTGAAGACCCTATACGATCTTATTGACGAAGGTAATGCCGGGAAAAAAATAAAAATACATAAAACTAATTTCGTAACAGTCTTCGATTTCATAAGAAAAACCCTTAATAGACCACATTTTATTCCTGTAATTTCTGACTTTGTTGGTTTTGATAAAGTAGCCGATTCGAAATTGCTAAGAGAAGTTGTTTCTAGGCATGAACTAATGTTTATATTTTTGGATAATCCGACAGAAATTACTGACGCCAGCGGACTCGGATATTTAAAGAGGACAAGCATTGAAACTGGAGAGACTAATATCATTTCAAGGTCAAAGAAAAATTTAGAAGAAATTAGTAGGGAAATACGTGAACGGAGAACGGTTTTAAGGAGTCAGCTTAAAAGAATGGGCATTTATTCTGCCGTGATTGAACCTAGAAAGAATTTTACTAGATTAAATAAGTTTTTTATAAAACGCCGTAAAAGGATTTAAACGAGGAGTTACTCCTCGTTTTTTGTTTGCTAAAAGCGTCATTGACAATATTGTTTTTTTTCTTTACGATTCACCCTAAGAACTTTTACATTTTATGCGAGGTAGAAATGAGATACAAGGCTATCTCTTCGGCCATTGCAGTACTATTGATAGCAACTCCAGCTTTTGCCCAAAAGTCGGTTCCGATACTTATCCAAACCCTCAGAACCACTAATCCGACTACGGTAATTACCGGCCAGTCTTTAGAACAGACTTATTTGGTCAGATTTATTGACCTCTCTCATAAGGGCGAGGAAATTATCATTAAGAGAGAAGATCTGGACCTGAAGTCTATGGTCGATTTTGAGGTTACGAATTTTGAAATAGAATACGAGACTAAGCAGGGGCAATTTTTGGAGCATCGCTGGTATCTTAAGTATACTCTAAGAATTATTAATCCCGAAAAGGGACCCAAAATCCTTTCTTCTTTCGTGGTACCATGGAAACATAAAAAGGCCGGACAACAGGAAAATGATCCCACTATCCAGTATAATTATGATTTAAAGACTGAAGAAGTACATCTTAACTATGTTACTACTATTCCCGAAAAAGATCCTTACCTTATAATAAGAGACCAAATAGTTTATAGGACATTCGGAATAAGCGGTTTTGTTTTGAAATCTGTTTCGTGGTTTCTAGCCGTTGTTCCATTAGGACTATGGCTGGTGTTTTTTGTCAACAGGCTGAGGTCCTTGGGTAAGCATTCTCGCATAGAGGAATCTAAAACTGTTCAGCCTGATGGGCCAGTTTTTAATGATATTCCCCAGATTTCAAAGAGAAAAGCTCTTCGTGAACTACATAAATCTATAAAACGACTGGACAGGATGGCTACCGGTAAGCGCGTTGATAGTGCTTCAAAGATTATGCCTGAACTGTATAGGGCATTGATGAACTTCTTAAGAATCAAAATTAACAACTCTACTGTAGGGACTACCGGTACGGAAATGCCTATATTGGTCAAAAAAATTAACGATAGTTTCAGCAAGAGAGCTCTTGCTGGGCTTGCCGAAAGAGCCGCATATTACCAGAGTTACATTGAAAAAGGCGATTTAGCCGGTTGGCCTGTTAATCCGATTGATGATGTAAAACTTTTGAGGAAGTCTCTGAGAGACCTTTCTTGGCATATGACTATTATCAATTATCCTAGATCTATTTTCCGGCGGAGCCGATGATGGAATTTTTATCCAATTTTAATTTCGAAGAAATTAAAATTATTCTTCAAAGAGGCTGGCAAGATCTGGTTAATACGGATTTCTACCAGCTGAATTTTTCTGAAGCCGATCTGGCGCTAAAGGTTGGTATCGCACTGTTTATTCTGATTTTGCTTAAGGTGGCTTGGATATTGACTGGCCGGTGGCTTGGCTGGGAGAATTATTCCCGCAAGGATTCCGGCCATTTTATTTCTAAATCCGAGGCGTATTTGCTGGCAAGACTCATCCTAATCATTCCTACATTGGCTTTAGCCCTGCCTCTTCTGGCAATATTATTTGCCATTGCCAATCCTTATTTTTCGATAACCAAAGAAGAAAAAATATTTATCGAAACTAGGACCAGAATTGACCTTCGGGATGTATCCAGCTCGATGGGTTTCAAATTTCAAAATACCGGTAAAGCAAATGCCGAGATTGCCGTGACGGCTCACCTTAAGTTTTTAGAAATGCGCCGAGGCAAAAAAGACAGAACGGCTTTCTGGGTTTTTAGTAACGACCCTTATCCCGTCCAGGAAGATTTTATTATTGATGACGAGCTCTATTATCTCAAGGTCTATGATGCTCCATGGGAGATTGGTGGTGCCGATTATGATGGGACTGAGAAAACTTGGGAGACATATCCAGTGCCTTATCCCCGCTATCTTTATGTTACCGGTCAGGGGGGCACTAGGCTATCCCAAACCCTAAAAGTTGCTATCCAGATATTTGATAGCGATGTAAAAAAACAAAAATCGTTACCTTATCAGAAACTAAGTGCGGGAAGATCTATCCTTATCATTACTGATGCGGATATAGCCGATTTTTCTGAGACCAAGGTTGATTTTGAAGCATTAAGTAAAAGAAGAATAAGGCCTTATATAATTTTTATTAACGGAGAAAATGACCAGCTACCTACCGATGAATCAGGGGGTATCTCTCCGTTATTGCAAGAAGTTCTGGATAGGGGCGGTAAGATTTTTACTGTTTCGGACAAAAATGCCATTGACCGAGCATATCAAGAGATTGATAAGCTCGAAAAAGAAAAAGTAGAAGTAGTAAAGAAATCCTTCAAGATACCGGCTTTCCAGAAGTTTATTTTTCTGGCAATTATAGTTCTGATTGCCGTTATTCCAATTGGTTTATTTGTTCAGTTACTCAAGTATCCTTAATCCCGCGAAGGCGGGATTTTTAGTTACTTGACTAGTTGTTAGGATTATTGCTATATTATTCTTAATCTTTGCACGTTTACAATTTAGGAGGAATAGCATGCGAACCGATAAAAGATCCAAATTTTGGCTGATGACAGGTTTAATTTTTGCGGTTTTATCATTACTGCTTTCTTTTCCGATTTCGTGGTTGGCAGATTACTCTACTCACTTGAATCAGTTCAGTTATGGTGTAAAAAGCCATGATCGAGACGAAGCCCAAAAAGGTCTCGAAACTCTCAAGGAAGATTATAATCATTTTGTGAAATGGAAGCTTCAATATCTGGCTGACAGGTTTTTGTTCAATAAAATGTATTTGTATGAAGCGGGAGTCGCAGTATTAAATGAAGATTATGAGAAAGTTGAAAAAGATGACCTTAAAGATCGTGACGAGTGGGAAGCAAGTTATATTCTGGGAATATCCAAGTTTTGGGCTCTTCACGCCGCTTATCAGGAAGCGATGTCAAAGAAAGATAAGACTAAGATGAATCTTATCCTTGGAGTTGTACTCGAAGAAGTCAGGTCTGATTTTGAGAAATGCGTTAAGGATGGTCCCGGGCCAACTGAAAATTATGACTGTTCTTACGACTATGATATGACCAGCGATCCTGATAAGGCTAAGCGGGCGCTGGCAAATCCAAAACCGCAAATTAAATACATACTGGGTCCTGGTCCTGACGGAGATAAACCCGGTCTTGGTAAGGGACCTCAAAAAAAAGGTCCTCCAAAAATGGGACCGAACGATAATGATAAAGATGCGGGTCAGGGCGGAGCCAGAAAGGTAGGGTAATATGTCTCTATTGGATTGGCAGAATCTTCATTTTGCAGAACCTGAAAAACTGCTGTTTCTTTATGTAGCAGCAACTTTATTCTTACTAAGTCTTATGACGTGGTTTCTAAAATTATCATTGCGTCCCAAGAGAACGCACGGTTCTAGATATCCTTTTTTCGGGAAAATGAAATTTTGGATTAGTCTTACCATCGTTCTTGCACTTTGTATTATTGCTTATGCCCGACCATTTCTGACGGAGGGGCGTACCGTAGTTACAAGGGGTAGCGCCGAGATAGTCTTTGTTGTTGATTATTCTTTTTCCATGTTTCTTAAAGATACCGGTTGGTCCAGGATCGACATTGCTTCAAGAGAAATAATGAACAGTCTATCCGGTGGCATCATTAAAGAGGGCGATAGGGCGGCCATTCTGATATTCGGTAAAATGGTTTCGCCAAGACTGTTGCTTACGAGAGATATCGGTGCGCTGGCGACCGAAGCTGATAAGGTCGGAAGACCGAATACTCTCCTTAATAATGACTTATTCTGGGGTTCGGCTATTGCTACGACTTTCAAAAGAGTCCGTGAAGTGCTGGATAGGCAAGATATGTTTGCTGAATTTCATAAAGAATCTAAAAATTGGCGGCCTAAGCCGATCCAAAACCGGGTTGTTATAGTTTTAAGCGATGGAGATTTTTTCAATTATGGTGATGAAGAAGGCGGAAAAGAGCGGATAGAATCCGAGAAGAAGAGTCTCGGGATAGAGCTTCAGGAATTTAAAAAACGGAATATCCCAGTATATTCCGTTGGAATTGGTATCAGGTCCGAGACGAAATTATTGGATGTCCTGAGAGATTATAAGAAAGGTGAGGAATATGATCCTAAGCTTGAAGAAGAATTAAGAGGTCAGGTATCGAGGCTTAATATGATCAACCTAGATAATATTTCTAGAGTAACTGGCGGCAAAAGTTTTTCGATAGAAGACTTTAGAAGTGATGCAGGCGGATTTATTAAGGCTTCAATAGACAGGCACCGTAGTGTTTCTGTAGAATCTGTTCCGCGGGAGGAAAGGGAAGAGCTTTGGCTATATTTTTTATTAGCGGGTTTAGCAGTTTTTATTTTAGGAATGGTAGTTACTAAATTTTGATCCCATACCCTTGAGGTATGGGATTTTTAATTTCATGTCTTATACTATATGCTACCTGATATGACCTATCTACGAAACTCTATTCTAGCCACTTTAGTCTATTACGATATTTTGGATTTCCCCCTAACACTAATTGAGGTCCATAAGTATCTGATAAATCCGGGCCGTTTATCGCGTCTTTCATTTGGGGTGGGGGATATTGACTTAGCCAATATAAGAAGAGAACTTAATAAACTGACTAATCCAGGACTTATCTCCGAAAAAAACGGATTCTATTTTTTAGCAGGACGAAAAGGCCTTTATGATATACGCATGGAGCGTCAGAAGATATCGGATCAAAAATGGAAGAAATTCCTTCGCCTGATCAAATGGTTTACCTGGATTCCATATGTCAGGGGATTTTTAGCCTGCGGTTCGACTGCTTTGGGTAATACGACCGAAAACAGCGATTTTGATGTTTTTGTTATCAGTTATCCCGACCGGCTTTATACTTGCCGGTTTTTTCTGTGGGCTGTTTCTTCTTTACTTGGGGTCAGGCGTAGACCATCCGAGCGTATTGCCCCAGATAAATTTTGTTTTAATCACTACATTACCGCCGAAGATATGTTATTAAAATATCAAAGTCTGTACACTGCCCAGCTTTATTCCAACCTCAAGCCCGTTTTTATAAATCACGATCTTTATGAAAAATTTTACAGTTCCAACTTGTGGATTAATAATTATCTGTATAATTTTAAACCCCAGAAAAATTTTGTCAGGAGAAATATAACCCCCATTTCC
>Ga0209542_10001843_pt1 | contig 49039 bp, 56 predicted proteins | sample RifCSPhighO2_01_FD_184028 | JGI IMG/M metagenome (GOLD analysis project Ga0209542, IMG submission 184028) | Soil microbial communities from Rifle, Colorado - Rifle CSP2_plank highO2_0.1 (SPAdes) (version 2) | ecosystem: Environmental > Terrestrial > Deep subsurface > Rock core/Sediment ...
ATAAAATGATATTTTATCGAATAAACTTTATGACAAGCATGATGTAATTCATACATAAATTTTAGAATAAGATAACTATATAGTTTTTACCCAGTCACAGCAGAGCTGTGGGGATTTCTTCTCAATTCAAATTATTAAAACAAGCCTAAAGTAACTTTAGCTTATTAATAATGTTTTCAATAACTAGGTTTTATCCCTTTCATAGATCTTTCAATCAAGAATGATTCTCTAACTCTTCCAAGTTTTTTATAAAGTTCAAAAAGAGATTTCTGCACTTCTTTTTTTTCTTCCAAGGTTAGTTCAAGAGTAAGAATTTTTTCATAAGTTTGCATAGCGTTTCTATTTTTAGCTCTTGTTAAATATTCTCTTGCTTGCTTTTTGTAAGCTTCCTTTTCAGCAATTTTTATTTGTATTTTTCCACCATCTTTAGCATTGGCGATTGCATTCTTAAACGCATCATCAGCTTCATAATGTTTACCCGCTTTAACAAATAATTCCCCACACTTTACAAAATCTTTTATTTTTCCTTGAAATGTTGAATTAATATCTGCCATACTCTTGTATAGTTTTGCTGCGTCATTAAACATCCCTCTAAATTCGTATATCTCTGCAAGCTTACTTAAAACAAATTTTTTTGTGTCAAAATCAAGATGTTTTTTCAGACAACTTGATAAATAATCCATTCTAACATAGTCTCCCATGCCAGCTAATCTCGCTTCAACCTCTCTTCTATTATTCTCTTTTACATCCATTTTATAATCGATCATATTCCATTTATAATCTTTGTTGTTCTAGAAGTGTTCTCTCACAATTTTAAGAAAATCTTCCTCTATCTCTTCAATAGATCTGTTTCCATCTATAACATTGTCTGCATATCTTTCAGCGTTTGCCCCATACACCTTATATGCAGGAATAATTATCTTATCCAAATAATATTCTTTTACATCTGGCTGACGAGTTAATCTTCTTTCCCTAACTATATTAGGCTCAACTTTTATAAAAATTTTCAAATCTAACAAATCTCTTATATCTTGTCTTGCAAAAAGCAAAAAACCTTCAATAAAATTTATTTTTGTCGGAATTACCTCTTGAAAATCTACTTTTCTATATTCTTTTTTAGAATATTTTGGCATTACTGTTCTCTCTCCAGATTTAATGCCAATTAAAACCTTTGACAAATAATCAAAATCTAAGCTTTCAGGAATTTCCATGTTCTTCCATTGAAGATGAAAAGGAAGGTCTTTTTCATCTAAAAAGAAATCATCAAGTTTTATATGGGTGTATCCATATCTTTGATTTATATGTTCGCATATTGTCGTTTTTCCAGAAGAGGTTGCCCCAGCGATGCCAATTAAGTATATCATGTTATTTTTTACTGGATCTTCCTGTCTGGTAGTTTCCATCTAAATCTAGTAAGACTTCTATAGATCTAATATCAAATTCAATATTTTTAAAAATATTTCTCATTGAGTCATTATATGTTTTGCTAGATCTTATCCCTTCAAGGTTATCAATTATTTTTGTCAGCCCGGAATATATGCCCTGTCTAATTAGGCTTGTTTGTTTTGAAATATTATCATAAATAAAATGGCATTCATTTAGAGCTTCTTTGGCTTCACTAAAACTATCCCTATTTCCGCTTCGTATGTTTGGTTCTATCGTCTCTCTAAGTATTAAAAGAATCTTTCCAATTTTTAAATGAGGATGCTCTTCTTCAACATAACTAGTAATGGCTAACATAAATTTCTTTTAAAATAAGGCTTTAAAATGATTATTGTGATGAAGATTTTTTAATTGCCTAAAAACCACTTAATCAAACTATCAATATTCAGTAAACTTAGCATAGATAATATATTTATGATCATTTTAAGTGAGTTTAAGATTTAGTTTTTAGAAAAGAAGAATTACTTCTTAGCTGTTACTTCGATGCAAACTCCAGCGCCAACTGTAGCTCCTGCATCTCTGATTGCGAATCTAGCCATATGAGGATTAGCAGCTTGTGTTTCAAGTACAAGGTTTCCTATAGGTTTTATTTTAACTTTCGCAACATCTCCTGTCTTCAAAAAGTCAGGATTAGGAGTCTTTGTTCCATCAGGGCTTGTCTTCTCAATTAATTCGATAAACTGGCATGGAACTTGAGCTGTATGAACGTGGAATACTGGCGTATATCCTTTAGCAATTACAGTAGGATGTGAAATAATAGCAACTTGAGCTATAAATTCAGCTGCAATTGTTGCGGGTGTAGCCGCATCGCATATAACGTCTCCCCTAGCAATATCTTTCTTTCCAACTCCTCTAATATTTGTACCAACGTTGTCTCCTGCTTCAGCAGATGGCAATTGCTCATGGTGCATTTCAACAGTTCTTATTTCTCCAGGAACTCCCTTACCGCTTCTTCCAGGTAAAATTATAATCTTTTGTCCAGGTTTCATTATTCCTGTTTCAATCTTTCCAACTGGAACAGTTCCAATTCCTGTAATTTCATAAACGTCTTGAATAGGCATTCTTAATGGTAAATTTGTTGGTTTCTCAGGCTGTTCAAATAAGTCAAATTGTTCAAGTAACGTTGGTCCTTTATACCAAGTTAATTTATCAGATTTCTTTACTAAGTTCTCTCCCTTGAATCCAGATATAGGTATAAACGTAACTTTTTCTAGTTTATATCCCGCTTGTTTTAAGATTACAGAAACTTCATCTTTAACTTTCTTGAAAGCGTCTTCTTTATAGTCCACGGTGTCCATCTTGTTTACTAGTACTGCGATTTGTGCAACTCCCATTGTCTTAAGAAGCCAAACGTGCTCTTTTGTCTGAGGTTGAACTCCTTCTTTGGCTGCAACAGTCAAGAATGCAGCGTCTGCCTGACTTGCCCCAGTAATCATGTTTTTAACGAAGTCTTTGTGTCCAGGAGCATCAATTATTGTAACATCATATTTGTTTGTTGGTAATTTTTCATAAGATAAATCAATAGTAACTCCTCTTTCTCTTTCCTCTTTAAACTTGTCCATATAATAAGCGAATTCAAATCCAACTTTTCCATGTTTAACTGCTTCAGCTCTAAGTTTATCTAGCTCTTGCTGTGGTAACTTTCCGCTTTGGAACATTAAATGTCCAATTGTGGTACTCTTTCCGTGGTCTACGTGACCAACGAAAGCAACGTTAATAACCGGTTTTGTTTTTGCCATGTTCGTAAATGAGGTTATTTTTTAAGGTATATAAATCTTTTGATTATTGAGTATACAATTTCAATCAAGAAGCATATTTTAAGTTAGTTATGTCAAGAAACTTGACAGAAAACCACACCTTGAAAGGTGTGGTCGTTTCTTGAGCATCAAAAGCATGAGTGCCTTTTCAAACTCCACCTTTAAAGGTGGAGTGGCACATCATGCTTTTGATGTTATTATTTATTTTTTCTCAAGCATTTGTAAGTGACTAGTAATATCATGAACAACTTGAATATTTTTTCCATTTACAGGAAGCCAATTTTTTGAAATTTCAGAAGGTTCAGCATTCAAATGAGACAAATAAAATCTCGCTACTTCTTCTTCATAACTTCTCTTTGTTCCAGGATGATCCGCTTTTTTGTCAATTACTGCATCAACTATTTCTTGTGTTAAACCCATTAACCAGTCTTCTAAACTAAAATCCTTAACAAAAAGGTTATACACATCTGGAAGATAGTAAAGTTCAGAAACTCCACCAACATAAGTAAATCCATTTGCCATATCTAATGCGACATAATTGTATTTCAGTTTCATATAAATTTCTAAAATATACTATATTTAAATCTTTTTAATTAATAAGGGCTGTAGAAAGTTTTAAAAAAGAAAATATAACCTCATTTATATGGAAAGAAACATGATTTACAACGTTGAAAGTTTTTTAGATGCAAGAGCAAAAGATTTGATCAAATCAAAAAGAATTTACCTAGCAGATCTGCTAAGTCTTGCAAAATTAGGCTCCGAAGTATTCAAAAATCCAGATAAAACAAAAGATCTTCTAAATGATTTAAATTTGTTAAATTCACAAGAATATGATAAAGGCGTTCACGCTTTATATTCTGCAGCGGCGGTCTGCTACGAATTATCAAAAGCAGATTTTAAGATTTTGGTTAGTAGAGAAGAAGTCAGAGTAAAAAACCCAAATAGAACAAGATATGAGTTAAAAGCGCAAAAATGTATAGAACTAGCCGAGAAATTATCTGAAGAAAAAATTGATAGATTAAACAGAATAATGGATGAAGCAGATAAAAAATAATAAACTATAAGATCAAACCCAAAGAGTCAGTATAACACTCATTAATATTAAAGAAATTAAATAATATCCCATATTAATAGCATATAGTCTAAATGACTTCCCTTCCCATAATATGCTTCCAAGTCCAACCGTAGCAATGAATCCTAACCACACACAAAATCCCAACTCTAGCGCATCTATAGCAGAAGAAATAGCAACATACTTAACAAAATTAGCAAGAACATAAGCCATAACAAGAGCACTAACAAGAGTAATTATGTATGACGCGGTCATTCCCTTCTTTTTAGATTTATCAACTTGGCTTTTATTAATTCCAGACTCTTTCATCCAGATATTTCCAAAAATTAAAGGGGAATACCATAATCCTCCAATAACAAAAGATACTAGTCCAGCCACAACAACAGCCAAATAATTTACGTCAACAATTGGTAAAGCCATATTCAATAAAGTGAAATGTCCTTTAAATATCTTGCTCTTCAAGTTTAGCAGTATTTCTTAAATGAATTTTCATCACTAACTTTTATAATATCATTACCTTCTTTTTTATCAATAGTTTTGCTTTTCAGTCTTACAGTTTCTTCTTTTATAAATCTCTCAACCTTTTTGCTCATACTTATCCCCTCCTTTTTACAATGTTCACTAAACTCCTTGTAAATTTCTTCTTTCAGATTAAATGTTTTAAGTCCCATCTCTACCTCCTTTTTACTATTAATTAAAGTTATTTAACATTAATAAACATTTCTACTCTTAATAGAAAGTATAGCTATTTTTTATAGTTAATAAACATTAAATAAGATTATTAAATTTTCCATACCTTTAAATAATGTATATTTTAGAAATTTCTATGAAAACAATAAGAAGAATAGAAATAGACTTAACTGACTTACATGATTACGTACATGAACCTCGACAATGGGACGAGAGAATCAGAACCAAATTAAAAGAAGAAAATCTTTTGGATGACAAATTTATTTACACGATCATTGATGGAGACAAAATTAACGAATTAGTAAGAAAAGGAACATACAGAAAAGGCGAAACAATATTCGCCTTTACAAAGGATTATTTAATCTGGCAAGCAAGTACAGATGTTGACTCAACAAGATTTTATGCCGATCTTTACGAAAATTCTGCCTTATCTATATGGACCAAGAAAGGTTTTGAAGCATGTTATTGGGATGACCAATAATACAAATTCCTAGATACTAAAAATAAAGTAGATTCTTTAGAAGCGATAGCACTTTTAAGACAGCAATCAAAAAAATTAATTAAACGACATTACTGATTCCCTTTTTTCTTCACTCATTTTTAGACTACAACAATCAAAATTAATCAAAAGAGTATTTAATAATTATTATGTTATCAAATATACCACTATAAAGGTTAAATAGATGATAAATAATAAAATTAAATGAAGAAATCAATTCTATCAGGTTTAGTTATTGCCTCAAGTGTTGCATTTGCAAGTTTAGAAGCCAAAGCAAATCAAAATATAACCGAACCAGTTCAACAAAACAATGTTAACAGCATTCAGTCAGAATCCTATCAAGAATCAAAATCATCAAAATATATTGATCACCTAGCAGTTCTGGCAGGAATTTATATTGGATTGTCAGTCAAAGATTTGAAACCAGTTAAAAAAGTAAGAGGTTATATCTATAGTCCATTTAAAAAAGTAGCCAAACACATTATCTATTGTGCAAGAGAAGCAGCAATACAAGTATATTTAGAAGAAGCTAATAAGAAACGCTCAAAGATCTAAGTAATTTAATTCAAAGATTTTTATTCAAAAAAACTATAATTATTGATTCTCGCTTAATCCCTTTCTTTCTCTTATTTTTCTTATTACAGAATCCATGAGTTCTCTTGGAAGTTTCTGAAATTCCTGATCCATTAAAGAAGAAACACCACGCCCTTCAGTTGAAGATCTTAAGTCATTACTCCATCCTATCATTTCACTTACAGGAATTTTCGCTTTAATGAAAGTATCATTCCCTTCTTGTCGAACATCTATTAATACTCCTCTCTTGCTTCCAACAAGTTGTGTAACAGTACCCATAAACTCAACAGGAACTTCAATCATATGTGTTTGTACAGGTTCAAGTATTGTTGCACCAGCTTTCTTCATTGCCTCGTGCATTCCTAATCTTATCACGGGATAAATTTGAGCAGGACCCCTATGCATATGATCAACGTGAAGTTTAGCATCATGTAATATAAATTTAGATTTCATTAATGGCTCCTTCGCCAGTGGTCCACCGTTAACAACAAGTCTCCACCCCTCCAAGATAGACTCTATAACTTCTCCAAGTAAAACGATACCTCTTGTTCGGTCTTCAAATACGTTGCCTTTGTAAATCTCTGCATATTGTCTCGCCTCATCATTGCTTAATCCAAGTTGTGAAAGTTTTTTCCATAAGTCTTCAGCTTTCTTTTTTATTCTTCCTTCAGAAATTTCTCCTCTTTCAATCGCATTGTAAACTTCATTTTCTAATGGTTCAACACTGAAAGATAATATGTTATGCCCATTTGGAGTTCTTACTTCAACTTCGTCACTCATTTTAGAAACGCTCTCTCTATAAACAACTATTGGAGGACCCATTTTTACTTCAAGTCCTTTTTCATTCTTTATTCTGCCTTCTATAATTTCTAGGTGAAGTTCTCCCATTCCTGAAAGTAAGTTTTCTCCAGTCTCTTCATTAATCTCTATTTTAATGCTAGGATCTTCCTTTCCAACCTTTCTTAATACTTCAATAAGTTTAGGTAAATCTCCAGATTTAGTAACTTCAATAGATTTAGTAATGACTGGTTGGAATATGTGTTTAATTTCTTCAAAGGAAGTCTGTGGAGTAAGAGTCACAGTTTCTCCAACATCAACATTAAGTCCAGATATTGCCAGAACATTTCCTGCTGGAACCTGGTCTAGTTGTTCTGGCTTAATTCCATTGTAAACTAAAACTTGTTGTACCCTATATTTCTTTTTAGCGTTATTTGCATAAACTTCCATTCCATTTTGTATTGTTCCAGAATATAATCTTCCTGCAGAAACTTCTTTTCCAGACCTAGGGTCTATGACTATTCTTGTAACAACGAATGCAACCTCTCCATTTCTATCACAATTAGTTAAACCTTTTCCAAAACTACTATCCGGATCTCCCCTCCATATCTTAGGAATTCTATATTTCTGAGCTTCTAATGGATTTGGTAAGTGCTTTACAGCCATATCTAATACAACCTCGCTAAGTAATGCATTTTCCCAGACCCATTTCTTTCTCTCTTCTTCTTCCATTTCATAAATTTTATAAATATCTTTGAAAGTAACTCCTTTTTTCTTCATAAATGGCAAAGATAAAGCCCAGTTTTCTCTAGCTGCTCCAAAAGCAACAGATCCATCCATTACATTTACTTTCCACTTTTCCTTAAATTCTGGCTCCGCAATCTGCATTATTAAATTGTTAAACTCTTCTATTAACTTCATAAATCGTTGCTGCATTTGTTCTGGAGTTACTTTAAGTTCTTTTATTAATCTGTCAACTTTATTTATGAATAGAACTGGTTTTACTCTTTCTCTCAATGCTTGCTTAAGAACAGTTTCTGTTTGAGGCATTATACCTTCAACAGCGCAAACTAAAACAAAGGTACCATCAATAGCTCTCATAGCTCTTGTAACGTTTCCTCCAAAATCAACGTGTCCAGGCGTATCAATTAAATTGATTAAATATTCTTCTCCATGGTATTCATGAGCCATAGAAACATTGGCTGCATCAACTGTCATTAATCTTTCTTGTTCATCTTTGTGCTGCCATGTTGCCATTCCTTCATCCAAATCTCCTGCATTTTTAACAGCCATCATGCCCGCAGCAGCTAACAGAACATCTGTAAAAGCAGTTTTGCCGTGATGTATGTGCGCGCTAGTAGCTACGTTTCTTATATTCTTTTGAGTGTTAGTCAATCTGCTAATCTTCTGTAAACTTGATTCTTTCTCTACCATTGTTTTATCATTTCGTCCCCAATCAAATTTCTTTGATGTTAGAAGATAAATTTGTAATATTAATGAGGGTTTTTAAAGCTTACTTGAGTGTTAGGCTTCTCTAAGAACTCTTTCTATTGCTCCAGCTAGAAAGAAAACAAAAGAAGAATCATATAGAAACTCCTCAAAGTTATCAGATCTTAAATTAAGAAACCTTGTCCTGTTTTCATCAATTATTTTCATCAATTTATTTGAAAGAAGACTAGTATTGAATGCTGGAACGCCGTGTTCATTAAAACAGTCATTTGTGATCAAATAATTCTCAAAAGAAGATTTTCTTATATTGTCAATTAAATATTCCTTAGGGTCTCTAATTAGCAAAGGCAATTTTTTCACAATAATGTTTGAACTGAATGGAAAATGATCGTCAAATACTTTTTCCGACTTTTCCCCAATACATACTGCCCAGTACGGCGAAACATACTTTAATCCTAAAATATCTCCATTCACGCGAATAATTTTTCCTTCTCTATATTTCATATATTTGGTTAAATCAAAAACTTCTTCTTCAAAATCAATATCTTGATAACCATTTGTTTCTCCTAATCTCATATAGGCCGCCTTAAAGATTTCATCTAAAGTTAATTTTTCATTTTGCATAATTTCCATATTTATATAAGATATTTAAATTTATTCAATCAATTCTCTAGTGGCAGCAAGCAGGATGAGGATCGCAATACTTTCCATCAACAAAGACTTTCGGACTGAGTAACTTTTCTCTAAAATGTTTTAATATTTCTTTATCTCGGTATTGCTTGCAAAATGTTTCAAGATTCATACCATGATCAAGTACGAATTTTCCTTTTTCTGTTGCGCTAAATAGATTTCTTTCAATTCCATATACTAATATTTCTGGGTAACCAATATGATCTGCTTCTATACCAGACCGAAAATGAGTTTTCTTAACGTGATCGTAATCCTTTCTTGCCTGATTTAGTATTGCCACTTCAAGTGCATCTTCTATTTCTTCATCAGAAATTATTTTTCTATCTCTTAAATTTCTTAATTCTTCAGAGTTATGTTGAGCATATAGAAATGATAAATCAATATCAAGAGATTCTAAATATTTTATTGTGGCTTCCTTTAAACTGTCTTTAAGCATAAATAAATAAAGCTAGAGCAGTTTATAGATATTATTATTCTCAAGTACACAATTATTTTCAATCTCCTCCGAACATTTAACAATATATTTAAAGCAGGTTCTGTTAAACATGTAATGAAGAATAGAAAATTAAGAAACATTTCATTTGTTTTGATTGTTCTAGTTATTGTTGCAGCTTTAATTTATGCAGTTAGAACAGACTTATTTGTGATAGATAAATATAACGGAACTAATTCAAATAATGATTCTTCAAACGCTACTAATAACGAAAATCCAAGACTCGATAAAGTATACATTTCCAAAGATTTAGGATTATGTTCAAGAATAAAATATATGTGCGAACCTGGATTTGTTTCTTTTCAAGATGGAATAGGTTGCGGCTGTGAAAAAAGTCAAGACGCTTTTGAAAGAAACTATTGCGATATAGAATCTCGGTCGGACGTTTGTACAAAGATATATTCTCCAGTGTGCGGCTGGGCTAATGAGAATATACGATGTATAAAATATCCCTGCGCTTCAAATTATGGAAATAGTTGCGAAGCATGTGGCAATGAAAACGTAGCTTATTGGACGGAAGGCGTTTGCCCAGAATAATTAAAAGTACCTATGAACCAGAGGTTGCGCATGAAGTACTCTTTGTCTTTCTTCTTCTCCAATAACCATGATTTTTCTGTAAAAATCTCTTAAAACTTTATATTGTTCAACTGCTTTTTTAGATTTTTCATCTTCAATATTTAAAGCCTGATCTTTACCCAAACCATCAGTCCAGTACATAAGATCTCTGACGATTCTTTCACCTTCAGGACATTCTATCAAGTCCAAAATTCTAAGCTTTCCAACAACACTCATGTAACCTTCCAAAACCAACATTTGACTAGGCAAAGATTTTCCAATAGGAATACCTTCTTCTCCATCCAAAAGAGGGAAACCATTCACACCAAACTGAGCATGTGCCTCATGTAAAAATCTCTGTGCAACAATAAAATGTCCTTTAGGCACTTCAGGTTTATTTCCCTTTAAGAGTTTATCCAAAGATTCAGCCATACCAGCAGAAGTACTAAAATATCTTAAGGCAGGTCCTCCAAAATTAACAACAATTGACATAAATAAACTGGGCAATTAAAGATATTTAATATTATATGTAATGTAATAGATATCAATACAAAATTTCAGAAGCATTATTTAAAAATTCTTTTGTTTTACTTATGTCCAGAATATCTTCTCCGTATTCTGTAGCTTTCTTTCCATGTGGCTGGCTTCTTATTCCGCTTAATGTATCTATACTGAAGTCCTCTTCAGCTGTTGAGTGAATAAAATCATGCAAAACATTTTTAATGTTGCTTGGTTTAAGTCCTCCAGCAAGACAAAGGTTTATGTATTTACAACTATGATTAAGATTTTTCTTTAAAGTATGTGCTTTTTCTAAATCAAACAATTTGCCCTTTCCTCCAGAAGGATCTATCACTATTCCAGAAACAATATCCTTATAATTTAATATATGATTTGTAATTGAGTTTAAATTAGTATTTTCACCAGTTTCCATTGCTTCTTTTCCAAATCTTAGTAAGATATCTATTACGTGATATCTTTCTTTTATTTTTTGAAGTTGCCTTAGATGATTAGGTAAATAATGCGGCCAGACAACGTTAAACTGAATTCTCTTACATAAGATTCCTATTGGAAAACTATTAAATAATTTCTTAGTTGTGTCAAATAAAGAGTCGCTGTCTCTGAAAGTTAGAGCTAACGAAGAATTAATTTTATTATGTGATTGCATTAATATATATTCTAAATCTCGTAGTGCAGGATACCTAAGGCCTGCAGAAGTTTCCCTATCTGCTAAACTTTTTTCACAAATTAAAATACCGATTGTAGGTTGATGATACGAATTAATACCATATCCGGCTTCTTTAAAAGAATTCGTAACTAATTTCACTTCATCAGGAGTAGTAATTCCGCTTATAGATATATAAGGACTTATTTTATGCATTTTTCTTCTTGTAAAGAATAGATTTTAAAGATTGTTGTGATAAATAGAGAATATTAATTTATCTTGCAGAATCAGCCTGTTTTTCAGCTTCATTCTTTTTGCTCATTGCAAAACTTTCCATGTTTCCTTCAGAAGCCATTACTATTTCGTTTGCAAGTGTTTCGGACATTTTCTTTTTCTTTCCAAATGATTTTGCATACGCTCCTTGCACCATCCATCTTAAAGCAAGATCAACTCTCCTCATAGGACTAGAATCAACAGCTTGAGGATATCTTGCTCCTCCCTGCTCAATAACTGTGATCTCATCTTTTGGAGATCCATTTTCAATAGCAGTCACAAAGACTTGTATCGGATTTTTCTTTGTTCTTTGTTCTATCAAACTTAAAACTTGGAGTACAGTTTTCATATTTTTATTATATTTTCCACTGGCCCAGTTTGTTATTATTTTATGTTTCTTTCCAACATGCCCAGGAACACCAATTCTATTTGCTAATCTTTCTATCAAGTCAAACTTAACTTTTGCAAATTTAACCTTATTTCTTCCCTGTGATTTCAAAAGCAATCTTCCAGAAATGTATATGTATGGTTTTAATGCAGCATCTTTTATTTCAATATTATCAGTAGGATACAAGTCAAATGCCTTAAATCCTTGATTTTCATTCTTTTGTTTTAATTCTACTTCTGCCATTTTATAGTTTATTCTCAAGATTATTTATTTTTATTTCTCTGTCTTTTGCTGGGAAATAAACATCTCCTTCACGCTCCATTTTAGTTGGTTTTGCAATAGACGCGTACATTCTATATCCTCCTATTAAGATTGTAGGAGCAATAAGCGCTATAGCTCCCCCGATAACGAATCTATAATCGCTATTTATACTTCCATAAACCATAGATGAAATTCCACCACCCATTAACATTACTGCAGGGATATTAACTGCCTCAGAAATTTCAGAAAATCTAGTTCTAATGTTTTCAATCATTTTATCTTCTTCCCTTCTCTATCTTACCTTTAACCAAAAGTCTTAAAGGTTGATCGTTTACTTTTATCACTTGGAATCTAATTCCAGGAATATCTCCCTTAGTTCTTCCCTGCTTTCCGCCAATTCTTTCTATTAGAACTTCATCGTGTTCATCAATAAATCTTTGAGCTAAATTTCCAGGGATAAATGCTCCAACTCTTACCCCGCTTTTTATTAATTGAACCCTACAGCACTTTCTCATAGCAGAGTTAGGTTGTTTAGCTTCTTTAGGGAATTTTTCAATAACTATTCCTTTTGCTTGGCTGCTGCTTCCTAAAGGATCAGCTTTAACTTTTAATCCCAAGACTCTTGATTTATGAGCTCTATCGCTCCATCTAAACTTTTTTCTATTCTTCATTAATTTTCCTGCGCTCATTAATCCCATTTTTCGTTTTTCCTTGTTAAATAGATTCGTAGAATCTTGTGTTCTATATAAAATTCGCTTTTTAAATGTTATCTCGACTGATTTATTATAAAATAAGACCTAATTTTGTTAAAAACATTTAAATATGCAATATTTTACTAAATTTTATAGGAAATGAATTACCAAGAGATTTTGTATTGGCCAGAGAATATGTACTAGGCAATGTAGAATCTCTCAGAAGTAGATATGGGCATAATTATATGGCGGTTTTAGCAAATATAGGGATAATTGGTAGTGACTGCAATAGATTTGAATTAGCGAAAAGAATTCTAAAAGATATTCATTTTAATCCCCCAAGAGATGTCCTAATAACAACTATTGATGAAGTTATAAATCCAAGAGAAAGAGAGATGCCTTCTCCATTAAAAGAAAATTAGTTTAGATTATCTTTAAATCAAGATTAAACAGATCTTGCATAATTTGTTTTAATTCATCAAGTCTTCTTCTGTTTCTTCCAATTAATGCAGCTTTACTTTGACTACTCGCATTAAGCACAAACATTCCATCCTTCATTTCAAGAGATTTGAATTTTACAGGATCAACAATATTTGCAACAAATTTTTCCGCATCCATAATTCCTTCTGGTTCAGGTATTATCCTTATTCTCTTTCCTAAATTCTCCTGCATTCTTCTTATGTTTGATGCGGCAGGTCCGATTGCTTTTGAAATTAAAGATGCAGGAACAGCAAAATAAATTGTGTTATTATAAACAAAACATTTTTTTGTTTTTACATTAGATGCCCTATCAAGTAGGTTGATATACCTCATTGTTTGCATGTTTATAATCGCCATTTTTTTGTCGTGATAAGAAATTACTTTAGATCGTTCATCTTTATAAAATTTATTTTGCAATCAGGTATATAAATGTATCTCTCACGCATCATAAAGTTTAGTTCGTTTATTATCATCTTTTTTATTTTTAACATGATATTATTAAAAAATCATATAAAAATTATTCCTTTTTACTTTTTTCGCTCTTTGGTGATTTTACCAAAGGCCCAGTAACTCTTACAAGTAGCCCAGGTAATCCAGTTCCAACTGGAATTGCTTGATTAAGCAAAATGTTTTCAATAACAGAATTAAGTTCATCTTTTCCGCCCTGTATTGTAGCGTTTATGAATTGTTTATCCGGCGTTTCGAATGTAGCCCTTGCTAAAATACTTGCTTTATCCGATATAATTCCCATTCTTGTTACTCCTTTAACTGCTCCGTTTGAAGTCATTGCATCAGCAACCAATTTCAAATGTCTCTCATTAATATCAAGTCCTTGTGTTTCAATAACTTGATTAATTTCATTAATGATTGTTTGTCTTGCAGCTTCTATTCCTAAGACATTTGCTACGTCGTGAATATCGTTACTTGTCACTTTGTCTCTATCAACTCCCTTAACTTCTCTTATATCATTCAAATTAGACCCTGCAGTTCTTACAACAAAGTCTCTCTCAACTTTCGCAACTACTACTTGCGAAATTCCCTTTATCCCAGAAATTATTGTGTTCTTTAGTTTTTCTTTAAGTTTATACATTGCCTTAAAGTCTAAATCCGTAACACTAACAGTTAATTTTTCATTACTATCCTTAACCTTAAATCCTTTCTCGTTTAATCTTTCAGCAACTTTTCCGGCGCCCGCATGAATATTCTTTAAGGCCTTCGAATCAAGTTCAACTTCTATTTTCTTGCCCACAAAATCAATCTTGATCTGAGAAATTATTTCCCTTAGTTTAACTTCTTTTATTTTTTCAGCAATAACTCTTGCGTCTTTTTCATTATTATGTTCTTTATCCAAATAAACTTCCATTAATGGCGTAGATGGCTGTTTTCTTGCATCAAGAATTTCAATTATTCTTGGTAGTCCCTGCGTGATCTGCATTTGCGCAACTCCTGCATGGTGGAATACGTTCAAAACCATCTGTGTTGAAGCTTCTCCAAAGCTCTGTGCAGTTACGACTCCAACAGCTTCTCCAGGCTCTATCTTTTGATCTTTCAAATGTAATTTAGCAACATCCTTTCCGTCATCACCAAATATGAATTGAACTATGTTTTCAGAAGCATCTCTTACCGTTTCATCATACTCAACTTTTAAATCTTGTAAAGCAGATACCAGTCTTCTGTATAAGTATCCTGATTTAGGCGTTCTTAATGCAGTATCCATTAAAGAATCTCTTCCAGTAATTGCTCCAAAGAAAAATTCGCTTGGTTTTAGTCCACTAAAGAATGAACTTTTTATGAATCCTCTAGCCTCTGGTCTTAAGTCTCCCTTTTTAAAGAATGATAGTGTTCTTCCAGTAAATCCAAAGTCAATTCTACTCTGTCTCATAGACTGCTGTCCAACAATACATCCAATCTGAGTAATATTTAACATACTTCCCGCAGCTTTAGAAGTAATCATTTTGTTAACATTTCCTTCAACAGGGAAGTTTTCTTTTACTACGTTTCCTACTTCAGATCTTACCTCATTAAGTATTTGTAATATCCTTGTTTCCCTGGTTTCTTCCAAATTCTTTCCTGGTATTAATTCGAGCGATCCATTATCATAATCCTCAATTATTCTTCCAGTTTTTTCCTCCGCCTTTTTCACAATATCTGCAGTTATTCCTTTGACTTTTTCTGAAACGTTCAAATCTCTTAACGAAAGAGTGTATCCTATTCTTGATAAATAATTTGCACCAACCTTAAATGCCCTATCAATAGCTTCAACAGTAATATCTCTTCCAAATTCTCTATCAAGAATTTTTACTATTTTTCCATCTTCTGCTCCAAATGTGCTTGTTCCAGTAACTTCCCCAATTAAAGTTGCACTTGATCCCTTGGGTATTACTTGAGAAAATACATCTCTTCCAAGAATTTCTTTTTTCTTTATATCGTTATATATTCCTGCAGAATACAAAATTTGATCTGCTTCAGACTTTGTTAAAATACTTTTACTTAAAATAAATGCTCCAGTTACAGAATCTTCAACAGTTCCAACGAGATTAATGTTGTTCTTTGAAGATATAATGTTTTGATTTATATCCAGCAGAACTTTAGCTTCACTTAAAGCTTCTTCTGTTTGTGGAGAGTGAATGTTCATTTCATCTCCGTCAAAATCAGCGTTATAAGGAATCGTTGCTGCAGGGTGTAATCTAAAAGTTCTTCCAGGGAGAACCTTAACGTAATGGGCCATAAGTCCCTGTTTGTGCAAAGTAGGATGTCTGTTAAATAAAACTATATCTCCATCTCTTAAATGTCTTTCAATTTTATATCCAGGTTGCAATTCATTACAAATTTCTTCTTTTAATTCAGCCGTTATTCTCTTTCTCTTTCCATCCGGTCTTAATACATAATTGGCTCCAGGATAATCTTTTCCTTTTTTAATAAGCTCTTTCAGAAATTCCAAATTTTCAGTCGTGATAGTTTCAGGAACAGTAATTATTTCAGCAATTTCTACAGGTATTCCTATCTCATTAATTTTTAAGTAAGGATCTGGACTTACAACAGTTCTTCCAGAATAGTTAACTCTCTTTCCTGCCAAGTTATGTCTTATTCTTCCTTCTTTTCCTTTTATTCTTTCAGTAATCGTTTTCAATGGCTGTCCAGATCTATGTCTTGCAGGAGGAATTCTAGTTATATTATTATCAAAGAAAGTTGTTACGTGATATTGAAGTAAGTCCCACAAATCTTCGATAATGACTTCAGGAGCTCCAGCGTTAAGGTTTTCCCACAGCCTTTGATTTGCTCTTATTATATCACTTAATTTATGTGTTAAATCATCTTCAGATCTTTCTGCAGATTCTAATGTAATAGAAGGTCTTACAGTTACGCTAGGTACCAAAAGCAATGATATAACTGCCCATTCAGGCCTTGCAGTTTTAGGATTTACTCCGATCTTTTTTAATTCTTCATCAGTTATTCTTACAAGTCTGCCTCTAATTTCAATAGGGCTTAATCTCTTTTTCCCTATCATGAAAGTACTTGGTTTTTCAAGTTTAACTCTTTCTATAGCTTCATTGCAGTGAGGGCATCTTTTAGCATCACGCGCTTTTTTAGCTCTTAAACTAGCAGTAACAATTTTTTGTTTTTCATCACTTAAAGTTAACCTTCCACAATTAGGACAGAAACTCCTCAAACATAACTCTATTAAAGGAATATATTTGATATGTAAAACAGGTCTTGCAAGTTCAATACTTCCAGGATGGCCTGGACATTCCTTAACTCTCTTTCCGCATGTTCTGCATCTTGTTCCAGGATCAATAGCACCAAGTCTTAAATCCATTAAACCTCCATCTACAGGGAATCCATCAATATCATAAAGCTCAGGAGTAACTATCTTTGCAGAACTAACTTTTTTAATCTGCTCAGGACTAAGCAAACTAAACCTAAGTGCTCTTACTTGTTTTCTGAAAAATTCTTGTTTCATTATCTTTCGTATTTATCCTTTAATTCGAACGTTGTATGAATTCCTAATCCTAAGAGTTCATCAACTAGCAATTTAAATGCATATGACATCTCGATAGCTTCGGCTTCTGAATTTCCACAAATCGCACATGAAATTTTATTTCTTATAGTATCTTCATACGTCATGTGCCCGCACACTCTACAAATATAAATCACTGTTTTATCAGAATCGTATCTTTCCTTAAGTAGTAATGCTGCCCCATGTCCTGCAAGTGCTTGTTGCTCCATTTCTCCAAGTCTTAATGCTCCTCCCCTTGCTCTCCCCTCGATAGGCTGTCTTGTTAATAACGCAACTTTTCCAGAAGCTCTTGCATGTATTCTATTTTTAACCATGTATTTGAGTTTAAGATAATACATGTTTCCGATGTAAATTTTAGCTTCCATTTTCTTCCCAGTGATTCCGCTATACATTGTTTCTTTTCCATCAAAACTCAACCCCATTTCCTTGAGCTGTGCTTCAAGCTCCTCAACACTCTGTCCACTAAATGGAGTACCATCAATTATTTTTCCAGTTGTAGCTGCAGTTTTTCCAGCTAATAGTTCAATTAAATATCCTACTGTCATTCTGCTAGGTATCCCGTGAGGATTGAATATTAAATCTGGTTTAACTCCTCTTCCAGTAAATGGAATATCCTCAGCAGGAGCAAGCAATCCAACAACTCCTTTCTGTCCGTGAGGCGTAGAAAATTTATCTCCTGGCTCGGGAAGTCTAGAATCTCTGGTTCTTACTTGAGCAATTTTATTTCCCTCCTGATCAACAGTTACGAAGACAGCGTCAACAGTCCCTCTTTCTTCCTGTCTTATTGCCGAACTAGCTTCCTTTTTAGATTGAATACTAATATCTTTTGCTTCCGATAAGAATTTAGGGGGAGTAGTCTTTCCTATTATAACTTCACCAGCACTCATATCGGCTTCAACGTAAGCAATTCCATCATCTTCTAAGAATTTATAAGACTCTTCAGTCCTGTATCCTGAAACATCTTTGTCAGGAATAACAATTTCATCAGATAATCCTCCAGCGTATTGTAGTTCAGCTGCAGAATATGGCCTAAAGTAAGTACTTCTTCCCATTCCTCTGTCAACACTTGCCTTATTTAATACAACGGCATCAGCCATATTGTATCCTTCATAAGGCATTATGGCAACCACAACGTTCTGTCCAGAAGGATAAACTTCTAAAGTATCGTAAATAAAACTCCTAACAATAGGCTTTTGTGGATAGTGTAATATCGAAACGTCTGTATCAAGTCTAACAAGATAATTTGCGGCATAAATTCCTAAACTCTGCTTATTTGTCTTGCTTCCTCTTAAAAGTCTTGAACTTTGGTCATGATTTGCAAAAGGAACAAGAGAAGTAATTAATCCAAAAACATCAATAGGATCTATTTCTAAATGCGTATGTTCGTCAGTTATTTCTTCAGGCGAGAGTGCAACTAAAGCATTATCTTCTTCGGCAGAGTCTATATATTCTACAATTCCTTCTCTTATCAAGTCAGCCCACTTCATTTTCCCTTCTTCTAATAATACCAAATGCTCATCTCTTAATTTGCTTGCACCATTCTCAACAACAACTATCGGTCTTAAGACCCTTCCAACTTCAGTTGACATTGTAATTTGTTCAAGTAGATCGTCGTTTCTTACACTCATTTCCCTGGGTAATTCTCCTTTTCTTCTAGCATCTTTAACCTTTCTTACAAACTCTTTTTGATTTAGCGTAAATCCCATAAATCTTCCGTTGAAGAAAACGTCCCTTCCAGATTCTTTGTTCAAGTTACATTCATTAAATTTCTTCATTACTTGAGCATCATCAAATATAATCGCAGTTGAAATTCTTGCAAGTATTGCAAGATTCTTTCTTAGTCCAATTTCCGTTCCTTCTGGTGTTTCAGTAGGACAAAATCTTCCGTAATGTGTTGGATGTAAAGTTCTCGCAGCAAAATTTTCCTGCTCTCCAGGAAGCATACTTGAAACTCTTTGTAATTGCGAAAGCATAGCAAGATAATTAGTTTTGTCCATGTTTTGTGTTACTCCACTTCTTTCTCCTATCCAAGAACCTGTAGCAATAGCACTCTCTATTCTTTGACTGAACAAAGTTGATTTAGCAATAGTTTTTATAGAATAAAATTTCTTTCTCTTGGATATTTTTTGTAGAGAGTATTGTATGTCTCTTATTAAAATGCCCAAGTTTACTCTGAAAAGATCACTCAACAAATCTCCTGAAAGTTTTACTCTCTTATTTGCATAGTGGTCTTTATCAGTTCTTATGTTCTCGTCATCTTTTGATCTTAAGTATAATCTGACAAGTCTTGCTAATGTAGCTGCTTTCTCTGTTCTTGCAGCCTTGTCAAGACCAATATGAGGTAATAAGAAAGAATCAATTCTTTGTTTAACCCTGTCAGTAATTTCTTTTTTTGTTCCCTGTATTCCAGATTTTTCAGCAATAAATGTAAGAGCATCATCAACACTCTGAATAGAAGCATACTCATACAAATTAACTATTAAGCAATCATTTTCAATTCCAATAATTTTAGCTATATCTCCTTCTTTTATCAGCCCAAGAGACTTCAGTAAGATTATAACTGGGATATTTCTTAACCTGCTGAATGTAAGCTCCAATATTCCTTCATTTGTTTCAGTTATAGTGGTAGGAATTCTGTATGCCCCTCTTTGGGAGAATAGCCTTAACATTAAACCTAATCTTCCTTCTTCAATAAATGGTTGATTAGGAGCTAAGTCTTCAGACATAACCATTATTCTTTCATTTCCATTTATTATAAAGTATCCCCCATAATCAAGGCAATCCATATAATTTTCAACAAGCTCTTCTCTACTCATTCCATAAGTATTACACGCAGCGCTCTTAACCATTATAGGTATTCTTCCAATTTCAACTTCAGCGCTGTCGGTCTGATCCGCAAACTTCACCGTCAATTCAACATAAACAGGAGCAGAATAAGTTAAGTTTCTTAGTTTAGCTATAGTTGGGGTGATTAAACTCGAACTTCCATCGGCCTCGATTATATTCGGTTTATCTATTCTCACTTTGCCTAAATGAATCTCAACTTCTTCACTTTTCACGTTATCATTAATTTCATTAACAATTTGCTGCATTTTATTCTGGACAAAGTCGTTAAAAGAAAGAAGGTTAGATTCAACAAGACTATGCTGCTCCAAATATTTTTTAACTAAAATATGTTTTTGTTTTTCCATTTACACAACCACCCTATAATGCACATTTATTTTGTCTTCCTCTTTTCTTTCAATCTTAAGAATATCACCACCAACTATTCCTTCAGGAATACCAGGATCGGTCGCTTTTATTTTAGGTATCTGAGAAAGAGTAATCCTATACTTTTCAAGTAACTTTTTCACCTCGTCTGGTTTCAATTTTGTGTGCTTTGGCTGAAGGATGTGCATAATTTTTGACGTGATAGCGATTTTGTTAATTATGATAAAAATTGCGTTCACAATGGTTTAATATAAAGACATAAAACTGCCTTTTTAAATTTTTCTATTAAAACGTAAAATAATGTCTAAATCAACCCTTATTGGCCTGTTTAAGCCATACAAAAACTAATAAAATATATAAGACCTCCAAATATATAAACATTTCTGTAAAAACGAGACTATCTAATGAAAATTGTTAAATTTTTGTTTTAATGAGTTAAAACTTTCCACCGAAAGATCTTCCTCCACCGCCAAAGCCTCCACCGAAAGATCTTCCTCCACCGCCAAAGCCTCCACCAAGACTTCCCAGGCTGCTTCCATAACTACTTCTTGAAGGAGATCGATAGGTATACCCACTACTTCCAGAATCATGAGAATAACTTGAAACAGGTACGGGCTTCAAAGAGTGATTTCTTTGTACAGTTGTTAGAACATGGCCTTTGTCATGTTGGCCAAGCATATAGCCAATTAATAATTCATTAATTCTAAATGTATCAGGAAATTGAGATCTACTCGAATCATATTTATTTGTTTTAAAATCAAGATCTATTTCTTTTAATCTACTCAATCTATCACTTGCATTTCTATAAAGACCATTAAGTCTATTTATTTTTTCATTTTCAGAACTTATTCTTGAGTTTATGTCTTCAAGTTGCACAACATAACCGTCATCTTCAGGAGAAGGTGTTTTTCTTGCGCGGTCTCTTAATTCTTCTATAGTTTCTTTTGCGATAAAGTTTGCTGCCTCATTAACAACTTTTTCATAATATCCATCTTTTGTATTCATCGCCTTCTGTTCATTAACGTAACTTACTTTGCTTGTGTTCAAAAGTTCTAGTGCACTGTTTATATGATTTTTTTCGACAATCAATTTATTTTCCTCTTCTATTAATTCAGGAAGTTTATATTTAGTCGCAACTTTATTTTCCATTTGTTCTAATTGATCGGCAAGTTTTTCTAAATTAGCAATTCTCTCATTTACTTTTTCTCTAGCCAAATTAGGTTTAGTTACAAGATAATCGTAATTCTTCTTATTTTCAGCAAAATTAACTATATTAGCTACAAATCTATCTAAAAATTTAATTAATCTGTTGCCTGGCTCATAATAATCAGAGCCAAACTCTCTATTTACAAGATATTTAAACAAAGAATCATCATACATTTTTAATTTCTCATCAGCATCTTTCTGAATAATTTCAATTCTTGCTCTATTCTTATCAACTTTTATCTTTAGTTCATCGGCTTTTGATTTCAAAACTTTATAATTTTCATCGGAATTAAGTTCTTCACCAATATTTTTTTCAACTTTTTCTTTTAAGTTATTTTTTTCTTCTATTCTAGAATTTACTAATTCCATCTTATCATGTGATTTACTTATCTGATTTGTGCTCTCTTTAATAAGACTAGTTAATTTAGAATTTCTTTCTCTTTTTTGATCAAATATTTCCGTAAGTCTCCCCTCTATTTCATCTAAAGCATCATGTCTTATCGTAGAATCTGTTAATTCAGGAAGATATATTTTAGCTAAATTAAAACACACTTCATTTCTTCTTAACAATAAATCCTTAACAACTGCCCGAGAAGAATCTAATTCTCCACCAGTAGAGGATATTTCTTTCTCAATCTCATTAACTTTGCTAGTTAATGACGAGTAAACGCTATTTCCGCTTAACATTATCTATCAATGCCCTCCCCAAAATAAGTTAATTGTCCAAGTCTATTGATATGATATCCATCATTACCAGTAAGCATAGTGCCTAAGTCTAAATATCCTTTTCTTTTTTCTCCAAAAACTCTATTTTCAGCATTTCCTCTCCTAGTGCTATTGTCTAATCTGTCATTATCCATTTTATCTTCCTTTATTCTTTCAAAAACTTCTCCTGGAATTCTTTCAGCCCACTTGTTTGTTACTTTAGAATATCTATTATCATATTCATCAATAACGCGAACATTTACTGGAGAATGATTTGAATCATAAGCCTCAACAACTACAAAATAATCATAAGCACCATGAACTTTTTTACTTTCATAATGAAATCCAGTCATTCCATTTTCAACAATTAATAATTTGTAATCTTGTTTTAAAATTGCTTCGAGATTTTGTAATTTACCAACAACATCTCTTAGGTTTGCAACGTCTGCAGTTCTAACATAATTTTGAGCTTGCTGAAAATGTTGATTCTTCATGTCTTTTGCCATCTGTTCAATAGCTACAGCCTCAATAGCACCAGAATACTTATCAAGGTCAGACAATAAACCTTGGAAAGAGTCTATATCTCCTCTTAGTCCAGTCAATTGATTAACGGAATTTTGTGCTTCCGCCAAATTTCTATTTTTAATGCTTGCAACTCCATCAGCATAGAACTTTTCAGCCCTCATTAGAAACACCGGAGCGGGCTTAGCAGTTTTTACTTGTGTCATCAAATTTTCTAAGTTTTTTCCAACTAAAGCAAAAATTTCCTGATTTTTTAATACCTCAAATGCATCGTTTCTTTTTGAATCAACTTCTCCTAAAACACTATCGATTCTCGCCAAACTTTCCCCAACAGATTTATAATTCCCCTCATTAACAAATTCATCAGCTTGTCCATTTAAACAATAATCTTCAAAGAAAGAATCAGTTTCCGTTAATCTACTCAATCCTACTCTTTGAAATTCTTTAAGTTGATTTCTTTCAGATTCTGGAAGATCAATTACTACAGATGAAGATGAAAAGCTATTTAATGAAACTTCTAAGTCGCTTCTTAATGAATACGACCTTTCAACTCCACCTTCAACTTGTCTCTCAAGCCTTTTTAAATTTGCATGATTAATTACTTTTGCGCCAATACCGACTACAGCTATTCCAATCACTACAGCAGCAGCCGGAGCAATAATTCTCTTTGCAATCCATCCTCTGTTGATATAAGATTTGGCAAATTTGTAGGATAAATCATTTTTAGCAGATTTAAATTCTCCTCTTCTTGAAATATAAATTTCTGCAGCCTTGTCAATTTGTAGATCGCTTAGATTTTCTTTTCCAGAAATCGCATTATATTCTCTCAACTCTTTTTTTACATTTTCTTTCCAATCATCAATATCCAAAATTTCTTCAATAGACTCATCTTTCAAATGCTGTGTTTCGGCAATATTAAGAATAGTTGTTAATTCACTTAAACTTACATTATTTCTTAAGGGGTCAATTTCGCTAGACGAAACATTCATGTGCAATTAACATTATTCCCCATTTATAAATATTTCTAAAGTGCTACCATTTCAAAGATAATACAAAATAGAAATATTTAAATAGTAAATGAAAAGAAATATTTGATGGTCACCCAAATGTCTGCAATTGAACCTTTATTAAAAAAAGGTTTAAACGTTCTAAGTAAATTTGGAATAAATTTTGAAACAAAACCAGAAGATGCTGGTCTTGTTAGATTATTAGAGGGAATCTCACATATAGATAAACCGAGAGTGCTTGCAATTGCAAGGACCGCACAATATATCGGAGTTTTTAATGAAGCAGTCAATGAAAATATTGATGCAGTTAATTACTCGGATAGATATAAAGATATTAATAAGATTTTTGATAGCATAATTTCTGATGCTCAAACTAGATTTAACCAAGCAGAGAGCGATAATGAATTAAGTTACACAGAAAAATTGAGAAACTTCTGTGTTGATATAACTAAAGGTTCTATACATGATAGATTTGAAGAGATAAGAAAATTATACAAAGACGTTACATTTGATACCGAAGAACAGATAAAAAAAGAAAAAGAAACAATCGAAGCTTATACTTCTTTCAGATTTGCTGTAAAAAATGCTTCTATAGTTTCAGATGAAGTTGTTAAAATACAAAAACGCAATTTGGAGAAGATTCAAGAGGCTTATGAAGCAAGTTCAACCTTATTAGAAAAATATCAAAAAAGAAAAGTAATTGATGCCGTTGAAAAAGGAAAACTAGAACTGGCAAGAGACAAAGCAAGGGATGAATTCAAAAAGCAGGATAGTGATTACAATTTAGTTATCAAGACTTCTTTAGTATTAAGCCAGCTATATGACGGAGGGGATGCGGTTTACGCCAAGTCTTCACAAATAACTGAAGCAAAAGTATTACAGCATCAAAATTTAGTTACCACATACACTTTAGCTTCAACAATCATAACAGGTTTGGATAATGCAATTAATGCCTTGCTTGGATTACATGAAGCAACAGAAGTCTCTAAAGAAACAAGAGAAGTTATGAACAGAGGATTAGAATTTTTGGCAAAAACAGGCAACCAAGTTATGTTAGATGCAGTAAAAGAAGCAACAAGACCAACATTAGAACCTGCGGCAATCAAGCAATTGTTCGATTCATTAGCAGATGCTCAGAAGAAAAGCTATGCAATTATTTCAGAGCAAAGAGCTCTTTCATTAAAAGCAAGAGAAGAGATATCAGATTATGCAATTAAGACTGCATCAGAAATTGCAGATATAACAGACAAGTACATCAAGGGAGAATTAAAATCAACACCTGTCGAAGAAAAACCTAAAGAACTTACAGCTTAAATTTTCCTATTTAATTTCTTGTTTAGTATAATTGCTAAGATATTTTTCTAAATTAATCTTATATCCTCTCTAAATTAAAAATATAGAAATGGCCCCGAGGGGATTTGAACCCCCGACACCTGGCTCTCTTCACTACTTCAGGAATTCTAGTTTTCTGAACTCCTAGAAGCTCTTTTTCTAAAAGAGCTTGTAGTTAAAAGGCCAGTGCTCTAACCAGGCTGAGCTACGGAGCCACCATTGATTATTAAGAAAAAAAGTTGTTATTTAAATCTTTATAAGACAAGTTTTATCCTCTTTGATCTTTCCGTCCCATACATTTCATACTCTTTCTCAATTTTTTTACCTACCTCCTTTCCAGGATTTAGTTTCTCATAAACCTTTGGCAAAATTCTAAATGCATTTGTCATATACCAATAGGGAATGTTATTTTTCTTCCGTATTCCAAGTCCATTGTTTTCTGATTGCTCTCTGTTTATTAATATGACTCCGCCAATCACATCCACTTTAGAACGAATCAATTTTTCAATTGCTCCTTCTAAACTTTCTCCAGTTGTTAAACTGTCTTCAATAATTATTGTTTTACCTTTAGGAAAACCAACAAAGTTACTCTGTTTATAATCTTCTTCTTTAATTTTTCCTCTAAACATGGAAAAAGTATATTCTTTTCTTGCAAAATTGTGATTTCTAGCCCATTCGTATTGAGTTAAGATTCCCAGAGGTGTAGCACCTTCAGGTACCCCAATAATAGATTTCGTTTCTGGTATGTTTTCTTCAATAAAAGAAACAATATATCCTGTTAATTCACTTGTTAAATAAGAATCATTTAAAATTTCTTCCCAGTCTAAATACCAATGAGACTTTCTCTTTGAGGATAGCATTTTTCCCTCTAAAGAAAACTTATGTATCGAACTATTAATAACAAAATTATCAAATTGATCAGGATTAAAAGGTCTGCTCATATTTATAGTTAAATTAAAAAGTATATAAATTTACACAAAATATTTTACTAGGATTAAGTAATTAAAACGTCTGTTCAATCAATTCCTGTAATTCGTCTTTAGACATAGCTCCAGTAACTCTTTCTACTTGTTCTCCATCCTTAAAGAACAACAGTGTAGGGATACTCATAACCTCAAACCTTTGCGCAAGTTCATTCTGTTTGTCTACATCAACTTTAGCAAATTTAATATCTTTCATTTCTTTAGAAAGTTCTTCAACAATCGGACTAAGATACTTACATGGACTGCACCATGCAGCCCAAAAATCTATTACAGAATTGCCCTTTTTAACCGTCGAATCAAAATTTTTTAAGTTTAGTTCCAAAACCATTAATATATTTATAAAAAATAGTTAATAAAGTTTGTGTAACTAACATGGGCATCGTTGGCAAATTTAGTAAAAACTCGTGTTGCTATTCAAAAGTTAAATATTAATATAGGGTCGTTTGAATAAATGGATGGATAAAACTTCTCTTTTAAACATTCTAAAGTCTCAAAATCTTCCTGAAAAGATAGTAAACGTATTTGAAGTCGTTCCGCGTGAAAACTTTGTTCCAGAAAGGCTAGCCGCTTATGCTTATGAAGATCTTGCCCTTCCATTAGAAGACGGATCAAGCATTTCCCAGCCTTCAACTATAGCGTTCATGCTTTCCTTACTTGATCCAAAACAAAATCAAAAAATACTTGAAATAGGTTCTGGATCAGGCTATGCTCTCGCACTTATATCTCAAATTATTAAAAATGGGAAAATATTTGGCTTAGAAATAAATAAAGTCCTTGCGATAAAGTCAAAAAGAATCTTAGACAGAGATTCAAACGTGCAAATATTAAATCGCTCAGGTATAAACGGCCTTCCAGAGTTTGCACCATTTGATAGGATTCTCGTTTCTGCAGCTTTTAACGATCTAAGAATACCCTTTGCTATATCAGACCAATTAGCAGACAATGGTATAATGATTGCTCCAGTAAAGTCTTCAATATTTAAACTAGAAAAAATTGACGGAAAACTCAAAGAAACTCAGTATCCTGGCTTTGCTTTTGTGCCATTTAAAGAAGAATAATTTTATTAACTGTAAAATGATATTAATTATATGAAGATAATAAATGCACATGCCCATGTTTTAAAAAAACCAATAAATAAAGAAATAACAAGAGTAACTTTAAAAGATATAATAAAAGATATGGATGAAGCAGGAGTAGAAAAATCAGTCTTATTCTCCGGTTTCATGTTAGGTAATGAATATAGTCTCAAAGAACTAGTAGATTTAATAAAGGGAGATAAAAGATTTGTTATAGCTTCCGGCATAAATCTAGACGAAGATATATCAAATCAGTTAAAGGAAACTGAAGAGTATATTAAGAAAGGTTTGGTAAAAGCCTTAAAGATCTATCTCGGATATCAATATTATTATCCTTATGATGAAAAGTTGAAAGACATTTATAAATTATGCATGAAGTATGATCTTCCAGTAATATTTCATACAGGAGACACGCTGTTTTCCACCGGAAAAATAAAATATTCTCACCCAATAAACATAGACGAAGTAGCAGTAGAAAACCCGAAGTTAAAGATAATAATTGCCCATCTTGGCAATCCATGGTTTTTAGATACAGCAGAACTTATTTATAAGAATAAAAATGTTTACGCGGATTTATCCGGTTTATTTTTTGATATAAATGATACTGAATATATAGAATTTTTAAAAAATAAAATAAAAGAAGTTATAGCCTATTCGCAAGAGAAAGCATCTAAGCTACTTTTTGGAACAGATTTCCCGCTTATCAACGCTAAAGATTATATACGATTCATAAAGAACCTAAATTTAGACAAGGAATTAGAAGAGAAGATATTTTATAAAAATGCAGAAAATTTATTTAAGCTCTAAATAAGTTCCCAAATCATTTCCATGAGCGGAGTGTAGTTCCATAAAAATCTTTTTTGATTGATATGGCAAAAGATCCCAAGTATTTGTCTTTTCTTTTAAAAAGTGTCTTATAACCTCCGGGCTCAATGGTTCTTTATAAGCTCTTGAGTTTAAAATTTTATTATCAAATGGAGTTTCAGTAAGAAAAGGCGCAAGTTGATATAATTCACCATTCGCCTCAGCTTTATATTTATTTATTTTATTGCAAAGATAAGACATATCATTTACAAGTAAAAGCATATTCATTTCTTTATTACATCTATTTTCTATTCTAGAGTCTATAGGCTCAAATCCCCAAAACCGCCTATATAAGTCTGCTGACTTATCTACAACTTCAATAACATAATTATCTATCTTTTGTTTTAAAGCATGTTTATAGAAAAAGAACATTGGGTAGAACACACCAAATCCTATCTGCTCTTTATATTTTTCATGGTTAGTTGCTAATCCGGTTATTTCAGCAATATTGCAAGATTGAAGCAAACCTTTTCTTGGAATTTTAAAGTCATTAAGTTCTTCCATAAAAAAACCGAAGTGAGAGTCATTTATTACAGAAGCGCTTAATGCAACCTCGCCATTTATTTTCCCAACAATCGTTTTTGCCATAGGTAAAAAGAAGTGCGTAGTGTAATAAACATCATCTTCTTGAGTTATATAACCTGCTCTCTTTTCCTCTCGAGTACATAAATTAAAAGAAGATTGAAGTTCTTCGATAGTATCAGCGATCTTGAATTCTAAGCTATCCATTCCCTTTGAGATAATTCTCCCCATTCTAAGAACATCCTTTCTGGACAAATCTCTGTCCACTCTACAAACATCACCTATGGATCTTACATCTTCCATATCCTAGACACAAATCTGGGCATTATAAACTTTATTAAGATAGAAGAATACCCAAAAAAATCCAATTAAAAAGGTTTTTATCCGCAATTATTATCTAATTTCATGAAATTCAGTTATAAAGAAGCGTTTTCAAGGAACCTTGGCCTCTTAAGCGAAAATGAACAAGAGTCTCTTAAAAAATTCACAATTTCTATTGCAGGAATGGGTGCAGTAGGCCAGGCATACATTATTTCTCTTGTTAGGCAAGGATTTGAAAAATTTAAAATAGCAGATTTTGATAAATTCGAATTAAAAAATTTTAATAGGCAATATGGAGCAAACTTAACTTCAATTGGAAAAGAAAAAACAAGCGTAATAAAAGCAATAGCTTTACAAATAAATCCTAATTGCAAGATAGAAGTATTAAAAGATGCTATAAACGAATCAAACATAAATAAATTTCTTTCTAATTCAGATTTAGTTTTAGATGGCCTTGATTTCTTTGAAATAGAAGCACGGAGATTATTGTTTAGTCAATCTCATCAAATGAGAATTCCAGCAATTACTGCAGGACCAATAGGTTTTTCGACAGCTTTTCTAATTTTTATGCCTCGCTCTCCTAATTTTGATAGATACACTGGAATAAAAAATTCAATGAGCTATGAAGAAAAACTTATTAGATTTGCGGCAGGTTTAGCTCCAAAAATGCTTCAGAGAAAATATATGAAATCTGTTTCTTTCAAAGGTAAAAAAGGTCCATCTTCAATTGCTGCTGTAAATTTGTGTGCAGGAGTTGTCACCACTAATGCACTTAAAATTCTTCTTGGAAAGGGCAATGTAGAAGCAGTTCCATTTTTCCATCAATTTGATCCAATGTTAAATAAATATGTTAAAGGAAAAATATTATTTGGCCATAGAAACCCAATTCATAAATTAAAGATAAAAATAGCTTTAAAAATGATGCAATCTGGAAGATAAATATGGAAAAACCTACATTTTATAAGATTATTCAAGCAGGAATACAGGCCCCGTCAGGAGATAATATTCAACCATGGAAAGTCATTTCAGGTATTAATTTTGATTCATTTACATTGAAGTTTGTCAAGCACAAAAAAGATTTCTTTGATGTTAATAATTTTGCAACATTTCTTTCTTGTGGAGCTTTTCTAGAAAACATGAGTATTGCCACAGAAAAATTCGGCTTCAAATCAATTATTTCAATAAACAATAATAATAAATCTGACATAATTGCAGAGATAAAGTTTAAACCAAATAATAAAGCCAAGGCTAACAATCTCTACCAAGAGATATTCAAAAGATCGACTTCTAGAGTTTCATATAAGAAAGATAAACTTTCAAAAAATTTCTATAATGGAATTAAAAATTTTCAGAGAAAAAATAAATTTGCAAAGATAAGATTATTTGATGGTAACAATGAAAAATTAAAAGATATAATTTATATTGCAGATATAATCAGGCTTGGTACAAAAGGAGCACATGAAACTCTAGCGGCAAACATAAGAATTACAAAAGAAGAAATTAATAGACGAGATGGCCTAGATTACAGAACTCTTGGCATTCCTTTCGCTCAAAAACTTACTTCAAGACTTCTAAAATCTTGGGCGTTTGCAAAGTTAGCTGAAAAAACAAAGTTAAATAGAATAATGGCGTATGTTTCTACAAGAAAACTTCTTAATGATTCATCAGGCATAGCAATTTTAACAATAAACAAGAATTCTAAAGAAACAGCAATTAAAGCAGGAATGCTAATAGAAAGAATTTGGCTATTGTTAACAAAATATAATGGTTATTCACAACCGTTCGCGGCCCTATCTTTCTTCTTAAAAAGAATAAAACTTCTTAATGCAGAAGGATTTACAAAAAAACAAAAAAACAAATTAATAAAATTAAAAGAAGAGCTTTATACATTAGCAAAAATTGAAAACATTGAAGAATTGGCTTTCATTTTCAGATTCGGCAGAGCAAACAAACCAAAGATTAGATCCCTAAGGAGAGATATTAATTCTTTTATAAAAGAAGTTATCTTTTAACATCTTCAAGTGATTTTTTATAATCTAAATCTGATTCCTGTGTTTTTGCCCAATCTACAAAATTTTTAAATCCTTCATTTGGAAAAACACTTGGTTTCCACCCCAAAATTTTTTTTGATTTATCAAGATCGGCAATGCATGTATGAATATCTCCTTCCCTAAAGTCATTTGTGCAGATATAGTTTGTTCTTTTACCATAAGCGGCCATAAGTAATTCTAAAGAATCTTGCAAAGTTAAGCCCATTCCGCTTCCTATATTAAATGTCTCCATACCCTTCCCTCTTCTTTGAATAAAATTGTGCCATCCATATTTTTTTATAGGATATTTCAAGGCAAGCAAATTAGCTTCAACAACATCATCTATATGTACCAAATCTCTTATCGGTGAGCCTTGTTCAAACAAATTTATCGTTCTATTTTCCCTTATTAAAGTAAAAAATATGCCTAAAACACCAACATATGGATTTGAAAGAGGGGCTCCAGGTCCATAAACATTAAAATATCTCAATGCAACAGTAGGAATTCCTGTTCTTCTGAAAAGTTCTTGTAAGATTTGTTCTTGAGAATATTTTGTACTACCATAAACAGAAACATAAGCCGCTTCACCATCTTCTTTTGTCGGAATAGCTACTGCAGGAGAATCACATTTTGTGCAATGTACTCTAAAATCCCCATTTAGAAATCTTTTATGCTCTCTTCCGGAGAATAAAAAAAATTCTTCTTTACAATTGCCACAGTGATAATTTCCCTCTCCATAAACTACTCTTGATGAAGCGAGAATTATTTTATTTATTATTCCTGGATTACCAGTAATTTCTTCGCATAAGATCCTCGTACCTTCTGAATTAGCTTGATGGCATGTTAGAGCCTCTGGTTCTTCCCAACTATTAGATGCCCTTCCAGTTTCTGTATAGGATGCAAAATGGAATATTTGAGAGACATCTTTTAAAATTGCCCTAAGTTTGTTTCTCGGTGAACAAAATAAATCTCCCTGAATAACCTCAATTTTTGGATCTAAAGGATCAGAACATCTTCTATCTTCTCCAACTAGTTTGTCAAAAACCCTAACTTCATATCCTTCCTTAACAAGTCTATTTGCAGTTTTAGTCCCAATAAACCCAGTTCCACCAGTTATTAAAATTTTATTCATGCAAAAAATATTTATTCATACATATATAATCTTTTCTAATTAAAATTTTCCTTCATTAAGAAATTTCTTTATATGTTCTATTACGTGCACGTTTCCTGTGGAAGTAAAATGGTCTGTTTTAACAAACGCATGATGACAATTTTTCGCTGTTTTAGATTTATTCAAAATAGTTTCATCAACAGTCAAAAGTCCATCATTAGCCTTAAGAAGGAACAAAGGTTGAATAAGATAGCTTCCAGGAAACATTTTATTTGTTTTTTTATTACCCTGTATTATTCCAATTTTGATATTTTTAGGGATATCATGATCAGAAATATCATGATGAATAGCTTCATAAAGCACACTTTTTTCTTTTGCTTTTATCATTCCAGAAGCAAGAGCAAGTTTTCCCGCTTTTGAAGTTCCAAGTAAAGCTAATGCAAATATGGCCTTATCTATTTTTATTTTGGGTTTGCTGTCTATGTAATGCATCAATATATGCCCTCCAAGACTATATCCGACAAAACTGGCAGAAGTTAAGTTTCTTTCTTTAACAAAATCGTTTAAACCTCTTAAGACTTTTTCAAGAGAATCTTTTTCAGTAAAATTATTCACTATATATACATTATATTCTTCTCTTTTAAGTTCTTTTTCAAGTTCTAAAAAGTAAGCTTCAATTCCAAAACCCATAGCATCAAAACCAGGTATTATCACCACATCTTTCATCTTTATATCTAATGACTATCATTTATAATTCTTTCAGTTCAATTGAGATGTTGTAAGATTATCGTGAGTTAAGCTTAATGCTGAGATAATTTTGCCCTTGAAAAGAAATAAGCTGTTGAACTTAATCATATTTGTTAGAGACAAAATCTCACTTTAATTTAACAGTGTCCTTCAATAAAACAATTTAAATATCTCTTGTCTTTAAGAGATACATGCTAAACAAAAAAAAGAATAAAGAGATTTCAATTGCTAATTACGCTCCATTACTAATATTACCCTCAATCTTAACAGAATTAGTAATACAGTTTCTCTCTTTAACAATTCCAGGGATTTTAATAATAAAATCATATCAATCCTCAAATATCCTATTTTTTATTTTGTCCTTATTAATATCTATTTATCTTTATCAGATTATTCTATTATTTTTATCGGCAATAGCCTACAGATTAACTTCAAAACCAAAAACAGGGGAAATACTAACTACTAAAGAAATGGTCTTGTACCTTTACGCAACCTCAATTTTAATTTTTGTCCATAGAAGTCTTCCAAGATTTACAATCAACATGTTTCCATTTCCAGGATATTTCTTCTACAGAATTTGCGGGGCTAAAATAGCAATTAATGTAAACATTTTAGGAATTGCCCATATTTTTGAGCCGAACCTTATTAATATTGGAAGAAATACTACTTTAGGAAATCAAGCTCTTATAACGCCTCACATTGTAAAAAAATTTGGAAAAACTCTTCTTGGGAAAATAGAAATTGGAAATAATGTTCTCGTGGGAGCCCATTCAATAATCTGGCCAGATGTAAAAATTGGAGACAATTCAATAGTGGCAGAGAATTCTTCAGTTAAGCCAGGAACAATAATTCCCCCTAATGAAATTTGGGGCGGTAATCCTGCTAAATTCATAAAGAAACTGAGCAAATAGTACGATATTCAATAAATTACCTAAGATTTTAGTTGAAGCTTAGGTACATTTTCAGAGAACTTATCCAAAAACTTTGCCAGGCCAGGATAATCCACATACATTAAAACTGCAGGATTGCCCTCAACTTTAGAATAAGATTTTTCTTCCCCGTATCTTAATAGCCCATAGAATTTCTTGTATCTTTCTTCATATTTTGGATGAACAACTATTAGCAGAAGATCAATATTATTTATGGTCATATATTCAACAGCTTTCTTAACCAAATTTAATGAGACTAACATTTTCATAGTTTCATAACCCCCAGTCCCTAATCTGTATTTTTCATCAACCGAAAATCTAGATAATTCCACAGCATTTTTACATTTTTTCAACTCTTTTAACTCTTTTATCTCTTTTGAATAGATGCTCCCTAAAGGTAATTTGCCAGAAATTAATCTTAAAGTTCCAACAACTTTCTCTCCATCTAAAGCAATAAAATGTACGGCATGTTTATCATTTTCATCATAATCTTTCTTTTCTTTATTGCTTTTTATAAAACCCTCTTCTAAATAGGTTTGATATCTTAATTTAAGAACTTCATTAAAAATATGTTTAGGTATATTTTTTTCTCTGCCAACAACAACTTTTAATTTATCCATTATACAAAGATTCTAGCTCCTTATAGTAAATTTCAATTATTTTCTTCCTCTGTTTTTTAAGCGTGGGAGTTAAGGTACCTTCTTCAATACTAAATGCCTTTGGAATGATATAAAACTTTTTTACAGCTTCAAAAGAAGACAATTTTTTATTAACTTTATCAATAATTAATTGAATTTGTTCTTTGTTTAGATTAAGACCGTAAATAAGAGTACAAAGATAATTCTTTCCATTTCCATAAACAAAAGCGGTGTCGATTCCATTGTTTTCAATCTCCTTTTCGATAAAATCAGGATAAACTTTCTTTCCATTAGACATTACAATTAAATCATCTATTCTTCCCTTTATGAATATGTAGCTCTCACTATTAACTTCGGCTAAGTCCCCTGTATCAAACCATCCTTCCTTCATCCTTTTTTGCATTTCTCCTTTTTTAGTATATTCCTTCATTAGTCCAGGACTTCTGATCATAAGAGTATTCTCCTCGCTTAGTTTAACTTCAACACCCTTTAACGGCTTTCCAACACTTCCAAGAACATTATTTCCCTCATAGTTAACCGAAATCAGGGGAGAAGTTTCAGTCAATCCGTATCCTTGATAGATAATTATACCTATTTTTTTAAAGAATTCCAGAATATTTTTGCTTAATGGAGCTCCTCCAGATGCGATAAATCTTATTCTTCCTCCAAGTTTTGCTCTTATTTTTTTGCCTACTATTTTTCCTAGTCCAATAGACACAAGTAATCTAGTAACTGCTTTTTCATTAGCTTTATTATAAATTTTTTCTAAAAGTCTTGGAACAGTAAGAAAATACGTTGGCTTAAACTCCTGAACATTTTCCATTACTTTGTCTATACTTTCAGCAAAACATATCGTAACATCATTATAAATTGCAAAGTAAACGCCACATGTTCTTTCAAACATATGACTCAATGGCAAAAATGATAAAGATGTATCCGTACTATCAAAATGCAATGGTTGATTTTCTATATTATGTATTATGTTTCCATGAGTTAAAATAGCTCCCTTAGGTCTTCCCGTACTTCCAGAAGTGTAGCAAACTGTGGCTTCGTTACTGTCTCTTGTTTTAAAGAATAAACTCTTTTTATCGCTTAAATTTTTTAATAACTCTAGAAAAGAATCCTGTATTTTTCTATCAACATCAATAATTTTCTCATTATTAAAGAGATTATCCTTTCTATTAGTATCTTTAAACAATATCTTCAAATTTGCATCTCTTATAATAAATTTAACATTATCTTCAGAAACAGTTGTTCCGATGGGCACAGAGACAGCACCAATCTTAAGGCAAGCAAGATCTATAGCAAGCCAGTGTGGTGAATTCTTCATGTAAATGCCTATTCTATCTCCTTTTTTGACTCCCACATTTGACAAATACAAAGCAAGATTGTCAGTAATATTAAAGAATTCTTTGTAATTCACTGCTTCCGTAGAGCCTCCCACCTTATAGAATATGAAACCAGTTTTATTACTTTTCTGAGTCAACTTCTCATAAATACCCATGAAAATACTTGCTTTTATCATTTAAAAAGGCTTTTCTTACCCTATTTTTCAAGTTACTGAAACACAATGGTCAATTTCTTAGACAAACTATTTAAAATTCCATAGTTCACTAAATTCATGTGGAAAGTAAAAAAGAGGCATATGTTACTTGGTAGTCTATATCTAATTTTATTTTTTTACTTTACAGTTTCCTTTATTTTCATTATTCATTATTTTATAAAAGATTTAACTAAGTTTTATCCTTTAGTAGAATTAGCACTTCTTTTTCCACTTTTAATAACAGTCCATAGTCTTATAGAAAGAGGTTTAATAGCACCATTTTTAAAACAAGGAAATCATGATCAACAGTCACTTCAAGGTTTTTTGTTTGGGATGCATGTTCTCTTTTCTTCCTTTTTCATATATCCTATTCAATTCTACTTTCCAATTCAGTTAAAAAAGTACATTTACAAAATGAATGGGGCAAAAATAGGAAAAGGAACAAAAGTAGGGAGCATTATGGGCGAACCATTCTTAGTAGAAATTGGAGAGAACTGCATTATAAGTAATAATACTGGGATAGTAGCTCATACACTTTATGGGAAAAAATTAATTTTAGAGAATATAAAAATAGGGCATAATGTTATAGTAAATGACTATTCTATTATTTTTTCAGGCGTAATAATAGGGGATAATTCTCAAATAAGAGGAAAATCAATAGTAAAAAGGGGCACAATTATTCCAAGCAATCAAGTGTGGGGAGGCATACCTGCTAAATTCATAAGTAAAATAAAATGAAATTAAATAAAATCTCTTTTTTTATATTGTTTATTAGCCTATTATTAAGTATCTTAATTACATGTCTAGAAAGTAAATTGTTTAAAATAATCTTTAAAAACTATGCATTTATTTTCAATATATTATTCTTCGTGCTTCTTTTCTATTTTTTAATCATTCTCTTCATAAATTTATTCATAATAAATAAGATAAATGAGGGAACTTTTGATTTAGAAGATAAAAATAATAATTACTATCTAAGTTACAATTATATGACTAATTTAATTTTGATTCCAATTTTGCCGATGATGCCTTTCTTTTTTGTTCCACTAGTTCTAAAATTATTTGGAGCAAAGTTAGGAAGAAATAACATTGTAGGTGCAGCAATTCTTTATGATCCTGCTTTAGTCGAAACAGGCAACAATGTTGTTTTAGGTGGCTTTTGCATAATAAAGTGTTCTCTCATAAACAAAAAGAAAATTACTCTTAAAAAAGTTAAAATAGGGGATGGAGCGACAGTCGGGGCTAATTCTTTACTTGAAGCAGGGATAGAACTTGGAGAAAATTCAATAATAGCACCAGGAGCATATGTTCCTCCATTCACAATAATTCCAAAGAATGAGCTTTGGGGCGGTAATCCCGCCAAATTCATAAAGAGAATAAAATAAAGAGAAAGTATTTTAAACATGCTTTTCCTCATTAAAAAATGAGTAAAGATGATCGATTTCTTTCTAAATCTATTGGGGACTTAATTCTTTTCGTAATAGCCTTTATCTTAGGAGGAGCTGGGCTAGGTATATTGTATAATTCTCAGAGTGAATTAACTAATATTGTTGGAGGATTTGCTTTAATTGGTATAGCAATTGCCATAATATATAAATTAATCCAAAATGGATAGAATTGAAATAGATAAAAACGTCTTAGATTTAAAATATAAGTTTGGTTTAGAAAAGGCCAGAATAGCTTTATCCCTACTCACTATAGGAATACTGGCGTTCTTGGGAACTTTTATTTGGTATGTTCAAAGAATAATCCTCGGGGTAGCTATTTCAATAATTATTATTTTAATTTCAATTATATACTACACTAGAATAAAAAAGGATATGAATAATATTTTAGTAGATATCAAAAACCTAAAGTAACAGAGATTAAATATATAAAGATAAAAAATAAAATAATTATTATGGTAAAGAAAACAACCGAAGAAGAAAGAAGAAGGTATATAGAGCAACCTAAACCTCAAGAGAGAGATCAGTATGGACGAAGAATTTTGCCAGCAGATAGAACCTTTCTAGATCATGATGGACAAATAGTTCATCCTAACAAAGTAGACTACGAATCAAAAAGAAAGGATAAGTATAAACCAAAATAAGATAATTATTTCTTTAAAATTTCATAGACACCAAGCGGGCTTCCTACTGGATCTAGTATTATCCCAACAGCTAAATCAGTCCCATGCAGCTTAAACTCTGTTTTTTCATAATATATACTTCCGCCTTTTTCTTTGACAAGCTCTAGTGTTTTATCAACAGAATCAACAGGATAGTAGTCAACAGATATCTGTCCGAAAAATTTCTTCTTCATTATAAATCCGTCAAAATTAATTTTATTTTTACTTTTCTCCTTAGGTATTTTTATATATATTACTGGCCCTTCATAGAAATCTGACTTAAGTTCAGATTCTTCAAATTTCCATCCAAATATGGAAGAATAAAATTCCTTTATTTCACCCATATCTTTCGCAGGAAGTACTATCATTTTATTTTTTATCTCCACCGTTAACTTTCAATCTCATAATATCTACTAAAAGAAGCAAAGCCATTATTCCAATCGCTATTTGAATCCATAGAGTATTTCCATTTACAATAGCAACTAGTCTATTATAAAAAACAACTCCTAAGATTATGAGTGCACTAAGAAAAGCCCAGCCAAATATTTTTGAGACTTTTACTGCTCTCTTTTCAAGTTTTTTTAACTTATCCTCTATATTTGTCTCAACATGAGATATCCTATTACCTATGTTATCCATAAATCCATTAACCATCATCATTGGCTGAATAAATCCTCCCTTATCAAGATTAAAGTTTTGATTTCCAAACCCATTCTGAAAACCAGCAAGCATCTTTTGAAAGTCAGGCGCAACATCCTTTCCAACATCACCTCTCTTTCCATCCATTTCAAGTATAGCCGGACCTATAGCATCTTTAAATGGAAGATTCTGAGTCATTATCATCTGTTTAAGTAGTGGCTCAAATCTTTTATCTGTTAAACCATATCTCTTAAGTAAGTTATTAACTGCGAGTGTGCTTCTGGTACTTACAAGAAATTCATTTTTCTGAGGAACTTTATATTTTAGTAGCAAATTATAAGCCTCAAATATATAATCAAAGGCTCTTTCGCTCTTTTTACTATAATAATCTTCAAATAAAACAGTCATTTCAGCTTTTAATTTTTTATACTTCTTTACATCCTTAATTTTTAAGTTATTAGCGTCTAAATGTGCCTGAATAAATTTCTCAGGATCATTTGAAAATATAGAATTATATTGCGATAAATACATTTGCTTTATGTTTTCAGGCATTTTTCCTGCAACTCCAAAGTCAATGAATCCAATTCTTCCATCCTTAAGAACAAGCATATTCGCAGGATGTAAGTCCCCATGGAAAAGACCATCATAAAACATGTGATATGTAATGCTTTTTACCAGGTTCTCCATAACTTTCTCCTTATCTATTCCAGATTTGTGAATTCCAGATACATCGGAGATCTTTATTCCATTTAAGTACTCTTCAACTAAAACTTTTTTCGTGTTGAAAAACACCTTTGGAATCTTTTCATATTTAGATAGTTCTTGTCTTCTGAATAAATCTGCATGTATGGCTTCCTGTTCAAAATCAAGTTCCGCATTTAGAAATTCTTCAAGTTCTTTGAGTATAACTTTTATATCTATTCCAGCTTTCTTTAATTTTCCTTCAGCTCGATTAGAAAAAAAATGTAATGCAGATAAATCTTTTTCTATTATTTCCTGTGCGTCCGGTCTTTGTACTTTAACAACAACTATTTCTCCAGTATGTAATTTGGCTCTATGTACTTGAGATAAAGAAGCGGCCGCTATAGGTTTTTCTTCAATTTTTTCAAATAAATCATCAAGCTTTTTTCCAAACTCGCTCTCTATTATTTGCGAAGCTTTAGAAAAAGGAAAAGGAGGTACACTATCTTGCAACTTTTCAAATTCTCTTCTATAAATCTCAGGAATAACCAAGTAATTTATGCTTAAAAATTGCCCAAGTTTAATAAAAACAGGACCAAGCTCTTCAAATGCCTTCCTTAAATTAATTGCCAATTTCTCAGGATCCTTAGTTTTTCTCTTAATAAGAAATCTTCGCAATTTATATTTCTTCAAAACTCTATTTATTTCAAGAATTCGTTTCAAATTTCTAATAGCTCCTCTTTTCTTTATCATTACAAACATCAAACTTACTTAATATTTAAGCTTTTTTAATTACGCCCCCAAGTACTTTCCTTATATACCTATAAAACTCTTCTTCAGGATGATATTGAGATATGACTCTTTTAATCTTTCTTAAATTTTCCTTCACCCTATTACTTCCTAGATATTTGATTTTTTTATTAAGTTCTTTTAAGCTAATGTTATCATATTCTAAAGCATCCCCCAAACCAGCCTTAGAAATAGGCTCCATAGTCAGAAATTGATCCATATTAGATGGGATACCCAAAATAGGTACCCCAAAAGATAATGCTTGATAAACTCCCGCACTCCCCCCATTATTTATTGCGAGGTCTGCCCTTTTTAAAAACTCTGAAGCCTTTGCAAAATTCATGTAGACAACATTTTTACTGTCTTTATTAAGAACATCTTTTCTTCCTGTTACTACTATTATGAAATTTTCACCATTATTTAAAAAATTGATTAGTTTCTGATTGATTTCTCCGCTAGATCCAAAAGACAGATAGACTACTCTTTTATTTCTAGGAATTTTGATTTTTTTGTTTTTAATTTCAGGTTCCCATATAATTGGCCCAATAAAAGCGTGTGATTTTGGAACTTTTACATTATCATATATTTCTTTTATATCCGAATAAACACAATAATCACCATGATGATATGCCTCTCTTATCCCTCTTGCCTCATCTAGGCCATACTTTCTACAAATCAGGTTATATCCAGATAAGTATCTCCTAAAAAACAATTTTCTAAAGATTCTATTATTCAATAATATCGTTAGAATCTTCTTTCCGAGTATCTTTCCAGCCAAAATATTCGAGGCAGGATAAACCTCCCGATAATACTTACTCCAATAAAAACTTGTTACATTAACAAAGGGTTTATTTTCCAGTTTACAACTAATTTTCAAACTAGGTCTAAAATCCCCGACAACTAAGTCAGGTTTAATTTTTCTAATTATTCTTCTTTCTTCTTCTATGTATTTTTCTAGTAATTTCCTTGGAAAAAGAGGTTTTCCAAGAAACATATTTTTCTTAAATTTTTCTGAATCTTGAGACTTTAATTCTATCATCTTTTTTTTATCAAAATCAATTAAATTGTTATATCTTCCATCAACAGCGAAGTATACATCAAATCCTTTTTTCGCAAGATATTTAGCTAATTTTAAAGGCCTCCCGACATGAGCGAGACTTACAGCTTCTGAAAAGAATAAAATCCTATATTTTAGTAATTTTGATCTTTCATTCATAATTTTACTTGGTCTTTTTCGTTTATAATCCCTTTTGTTAAGATTTATATACAATTCTATCCTTTAAAATACAAGAAGATGGTGGACGCAATATTAAATTGGCTAAGTGTAATCGCGGCAGTTGTATATCTAAGTTTTATAATAATATTTATTCTTCTAAAAGAGAAGATGCTTAAAGTTCTAAGAAAAATTGGCGGAGATACAACTTTCCCAATGATAGTTGCAGGCCTTATATGCCTAGGAGTTTTATATCTTTTAGTAAAAGAGGTAAGCATATCTTATATTTTTATGGCCATGATTTTATCAAGAATTTTATTATTTGTAACGTCTATGGGAGATCCGTATTCGTTCGTCGAATTCACAAGAAGATTATCATCAAAGAAATTTCAAATAGAAGATTGGTTTGAAATATTTATATGGGTAATAATATCCCTAGGCACATTATATGAAAATTTTTGGCCAAATCCTATATCTTTCTGATCTTTAAAAACAAAAAGGTTTAAATATCCTTATTACATCTACTAGTTATGAGTAAAAAAAAGGGGGATAAGGGTGTGACTGGAAATTTAGATGCTGATATAAATAGGGCTGAAAAGAGAAGTTTTACACAATCATCTTCGTCTAAAGGAGACATTAGAAAAATGATAAAGTCTAATCCATTTATAAATATGGGTGGTTTAATTAATGAAGAGGTAATTGATAGTTTTCTAAATGCAGGACAAGAATCCATAAAAGTCACTCAAGCAGTCATTCCAAATATGGTAACAGATTATGTTAGAAATTCAGGAAGAAAGGCAATGCATCATGCTATTGAAGCGAACAAACAAATTCTTAGTGGCGTCTCGAAAATGCTTGACAACGCAAAAGATCTAGCTGATAAAGCTTATGATCAAATTTAATTTTCTAATTTTTATCTAAATAATTTAATGTCTCGTGGGCATGCGTCCTTAGGGTTAAGTTAGCTACATAAACCGAATAACTATGAGCTATTTTAGTTCAATGCTCCGACTGGAGCGTATTACTATTTGGTTGAGTTCTCCGAAGGAGCGTTAATCTAAATTTCGGTTTATGACGCTACAACCAAAACAGCGAAAAGTTTAAATAATATACATATGTATACAAATATATACTCAAGGCAAAGCCATAGCACAATTGCACAGACACAGCAACTTTGATTGCATCGTCATCGCACATAAGCATCGGCACAGCACAGAGAAAGAAAATGGAAACAACACTAAGATTAAATGTTAGAACAAAAGAAGAGCTTGATAAATTCAGGCAATACAAAAATGAAAGCTACGATGAGTTAGTTAGAAAACTAATTCATTTAGCAAAACTATGTGAAGATGAACCAAAATTATCACAGAAAACTATTAAAGAAATCAAAGAAGCTAGAGAAAGAGTTAAGAAAGGAAAATTCTATACAGAAGCAGAGGCAAAGAAAATACTCGGCTTATAAAATGTACAAACTTATTCTTGAAAAGAAAGCAATTCATGACTTGAATAAGTTAGAAACAAAAGTTAAAGATAGAATTTGGAATAAACTTCAAGAGTGTAAAGAAGATCCGTTTAGATTTTTTGAAAAATTAGTTGAAATGCCAGGGTTTAAACTAAGAATTGGTGATTGGAGAGTTATAGCTGATATTATCAGAGAGAAAGAAGCAATTATAGTTTTGAAAGTTAGCCATAGAAAAAATGTTTATGACTAATTTCTAATATCGTGAGGAAAAAGTTGGGGAGTTAATCCTTAAAAATCACCTAAATTTGCCTGACTTTTCTCTGGAAATAATGCTTTCCAGGTAGCCCAAGATTTCCTAAATATTCCAGCGTCTTTGAATTTATTGCCTTGTTCTTTTAGAAATTTTATTGTATATGGATCAGAAGGATAACCCGAACCTATCTCGCCATAAATTTTCTTTAATTTGGCAACTTCCTCTTCCCTTTGTACTTTTGCTAGAATTGATGCTGCTGAAACAGAAGGATGGTTGAAATCTGCCTTGTGTTCACACAGAACCTCAAGATTATCTATGTGTTCTATAAATTCTAAAAGCTTTAGTCGCCAGGTCTTTGTATTAACAGAAGGACAATCTACAATAACTTTAATTTTTTTATTTTTAATGTTTAAATTATTTATTACCTTGGCAATTTTCATTGCTTCTAATGTATTAAGATTAATCCCTGAAGTAATTGAAGCATCTATTTCATTGGGAGTTGCAATTACTACATAGGACTTAAGTGAATTTTCTTTTATTTCTTTTCCTAGTTCAATTCTTTTTGGATGCGAAAGAAGTTTTGAATCAGCAACACCCTTATCTTTTAAGTGCGCTTCTTGATTTTTGTTTAGTAATACCCCTGCTAAGATCATTGGCCCTATCAATGGTCCTCTTCCAGCATCATCTACACCTAAAACTAAACTCATTAGTAAAGAAGAAAATAGGGGAATATAAACATTTTGAAAAAGTGAAAAAAATAGCGCGGGCAGGATTTGAACCATGCGACCTCAAGGTTATGGGCCTTGCGAGCTAACCAGGCTGCTCTACCGCGCTATGATATTAGAGAATAAAGATGACTTTTAAACCTTATTGTTAAGTTACTAATTTTTATAGTTTATAAAAATTTAAAAACAGTGAACCTTTCTTGAAGAGATATAAAATGGGAAGTGCATTATTAAGTGTTGGTTTAGTTATTGGGATTGCTGCAATATTAACTGTTGTTGTTAAATCTATAAAGCAGCCCCCAATTATAGCTTATATCATCACTGGGGTGCTTGCTGGACCCTTGTTCCTTAACTTAATTAATTTAAATAACGATTCTTCAGAACTAATTTTGATATTTGCTCATATGGGCGTTGCCTTTCTTTTATTTATAGTCGGATTAAGTCTTGATTTTAGAGTTTTAAAAGAAGTTGGAAAAGTTTCTGCTTTAACAGGATTCTCTGAAATTTTAATAACCGCAGGAGTAGGATTCTTAATAGCTATATCCTTAGGATTTGGAAATTTAACTGGAATTTATATTGCCGCAGCTCTTGCTTTCTCTTCAACTGTTATTATAGTCAAAATTCTATCGGATAAAAAAGAGATTGATACTCTGCATGGAAAATTAGCTCTTGGTATTCTTATAGTTGAAGATTTTGTCGCGGCTCTTGCTTTAATGGCAATACCCCTGATAGATGGTGGAGGAAACATTGTTTCTATTGGTTCTAAAATAGCCATAATTATAGGGGCAAGTGGAGGAGTATTCTTTCTATCTTATCTTGTTCTTCCTAAAACCCTTGATTATCTTGCCAAAAACTCTGATATTTTATTTTTATTTGGAATAGCTTGGGCATTATTGCTCGCGACATTGTTTGATTCACTTGGATTTTCACTTGAGATAGGAGCTTTAATTGCTGGAATGTCTTTGGCTTCTAGCAAATACACTCTTGAATTAAGCGGAAAAATAAAACCTTTAAGAGATTTCTTTGTTGTTTTGTTCTTTGTCTTCTTTGGAAGTCAGCTTGCAGGAGAAATAACTTCAAAATTAATTTACCAGTCTTTAGTATTCTCTTTATTTATCATTGTTGGAAAGCCAATCATTGTTATGAGTTTTTTACGTTTATTTGGATACAAAAAAAGGACTAATTTTTTGGCGGGATCTAGTTTAGCTCAGATAAGTGAGTTTTCTTTAATAATTGTATTATTAGGATTTACTATCGGACATTTAACGCAAGAGACTATGAGCTTGGTAATATTGATTTCTATTATTACTATAACTGTTAGCAGTTATAGTATTTATTATTCACACTGGATATTCTCTAAAATCTCCCATTTACTTAATGTGTTTGAGGGTAAAAAAGAAGAAATTGATATGAAAACAAGTAAAGATGAAATATTCCAAATCGTCGTAATTGGATATCACAGAATAGGATATAAAATACTTAAATCAATAAGACAATTAAAGATGCCTTTTATTGTAATAGACCACAATCCTAAAGTTATCTTGGCTTTAAGAAAAAAAGGAATAAATTGTATTTATGGAGATGCGGGGGATAAATACCTTTTAAGTGAAATAAATTTAGAAAATGCTAAATTAGTTATTTCCACTATTCCTGAAGAAAATTCCAATTTAGTCATAAAAGAAAGATTAAAAGAAATAAACTCGAAGGCGGTTTTTATAGCAACGGCTGAACAGCCAAGAATTGCCCTTGAATTATATAATTCTGGAGTGGATTATGTAATAGTTCCACATCATTTAGGAGGAGATTACATTGCTGAAATAATAAAAGACTTAGGATTGCATAAAGGAAAATATGAAAAACTTGGGAAAACACATTATAAAGAACTTAGTTATGCGAAGAATAAATCGAAATATAGTTAAGCATGTTCTAAAACGAAGTTGGATATTTCCATTGGAAGTTGCTGAACATCCCTGATAGATCTTGCAAAGGTAGTATTTCTTGTAAGTATTGAAAAATAATCTGATGCCTGATTATCCACATTAAAGTAAATTGTTCTTATCCTCTCTGCTTCTGCTTCTCCAAAAGCCATGGATGTATCAACATAAGGACTATGATAATTTGACGCTGAAGGTCTTCCATCTGAAATCATAATCAAATTCTTTTCTTTTGCATCTATTTTACTTAATTCAGAAACAACTCCTCTTATAGCTATTCCATCTGCATTAGATGACTCTGGTTCTAAGGCACCAATATTTTCAAGACTAGTTAATCTGTATAAAGTTGTTGTACCTTCATTGTCTGTAGAAAATGCATATGGAATAACAGTATCTCCTATTTCTGTTAAAGCTTGATATATTAACCCAGCAGATAATCTTTCAACATCTATAACTCTCTTTTCAGATTGAAGTCTTGAACCTGTTGATCCGCTAATATCTATAAGTAAAGCTGTAAGAGAATCTCTTTCAAGTATTGAGTAACTATCATAAATTCTTGAATTTTTTCTTAAGGATGGATCTGATAAGACTTCCATAACTGCTTCTATGTTTATCTCATCTGGATCTTCTGAAAATCTTGTTCTTTTAAGTTCATTTGGCTTAAGCATTTGAAAATGCTCAACTATTTGTCTCCTTAGAAAATCATATTTTAATAATTCTCTTGCAAAATCTGGTCTTACCTTGTCATATTCTATTAATTGCAAGTTATTAATATGAACATAGGCCTGTTTCATTTCATCATAGCTTATTATCTTGACTAGTCCGCTCTCTATCTTTCCAGATTTTTTATCTGGAATACTTATTTGTCCTGATACTTTTTGACCATCTTCATCTTTTTTTTGTTCAGAGTCTTTCTTTTCAATATAATCTTTTAGAAATTTTTCAAGTTTTCCACCATTTTCAGATTCTGAAAAATCATGAACGTCTCCCCTATATCCAAGATAAACTGTTTGATTGTTTTCTCTTCCAGTATTATCTTTATTGCCTTCTACATCTTTTCCACTTTCCTTATTTTTAAGCCCTTGGACTGCCAAATAATTAGGGTTTTTTCCTGGAAATTCTTTTTCTATATCTGGAAATGCTTCTTTAAGAAGATTGTAAACTTGCGGAACTGCAATCCATGTTGCTTCAACTGACTCCCCGTATACTTTACTACTTATGGCTACCGCTTCTCTTAGTAAATCCTGAACAGTCTTTATTCCTCTTGCGTTTAAATCTGGATTAAATATCCGAATTTGCAAGGTTTCATTTTCAAGATTTATAATTTTTGGGTTGAATTGAGATGGCAAGTATTTCGTTATCATCTGAGAAGAAAATAATTCAACTACTCTTTCTACTGTGGCTATTGGGAAACTTCTTTTTGTTGTTAAATATTGATTTGATTTCACCAATAATTCTGTATCTTCCGGTCTAAAATAAAATTGACTATTGTGCTCTATTCTTGCGTCATCTATTACATTAAAAATTGTATGCCCCAAGGTCTTATTACCTAACTTTTCTAAATAATGTCTAGGGTCAACTAAAAATGTACCTTCTCTTATATGTAGAAGTTCATGAAGAAGATCTGATTTGTATAAACTCATATTTCTGTTCTGATGAATATCTTTTTTACTGTCTTTAAAGGCAGCTTTTCTGGCTTCTAGCATTATTCTTTTTCCATCCGTTTGGGGTCTTTCTCCAGGAACAATTGGAAATATTCCTAGATATGAAAGCAGCGTTTTTTCTAATTCTGGTCTTGCTTCATCTAAAGTTAACGCAAAGAAATTATCTGCTTTGAAGATATTATCTAAACTCATGCCACACCTCTTAAACTTTGTGAGTCTTCTGTTCTAGTTGCTCCATTTTTTCCATAATTTCCACCGCCGATAGAATTTTGTTTAAATAAACTTAATATTGTTTCAGCCCAGATTTGCACTGTTCCATCATTAAGCGCTCCATTAAATCCTGCAAAAAATTCTTCTTCATTCTTTGTTTGTTTTGCGAATTCGTATGCTTGAGCAACAGGTATAAATGCTGATTGTGGAAGTGCCAACAATAATCCCTTATCTGCTCTTGAAGCAAGTTCATGCCAAGTATCTTGATATGCTTTGCCTATTTGTCCATGAGCGGCAACATATTGTTTAAATTCGACAGCAAATTTTTCTCTTAATTTTTGTTCCCTTGTTTTTTCTGGTTTTTGCCCTCTTGGTTTAAAAAGAGTTGATGATGAAGATTTTATTGTATCATAGTTTGTATCAATGTGATTCATTATATTTTCAAGATTATTTGATGAATATTTTTTTATATCATCTATAGAAAGTTTATAATTGTTCTCAATGTTTTTCAAATTATGATAAAACACATCTTTTATGCCAACTTTCTTAAACTTAAAAATATCTTCTAGTAAAGGTATCTTCGAACTTGAAGATTTTCCATCAAGATTTTCTTCATCTTCGTTTGCCATTTTATGCTCCAAAATTAGTTGCTTGGCGAGGTTTGCCCATTAAATCATAAAACTGTGCTAAAGAAACAACTGCCTCATGAGTGCTGACTTTTGTTCCTAGAGGTCTAGCTCCGAATTTTCCATAAGTAATTTGATCCACACAGAGTCTTGATGCATAAGACTGTGCTTGCTGAGGGTTCATACCCTGATCAACTAAGAAGTCGTATTGTGCAATTGCAGATCTAAGAATTCTAACTGAAGGTTTATGCAATAAAACATTTGTAACTTCTCCTATTTCCCTTAAATAATTTTTAATTTCTGACTTTAGATCGTTTGTTCCTTTATCTGCAAAAGATCTTACTGTGACAAAAAAATCAGCTAATCTATAAGCTAAATCTTTTCTACTTAATTTTTTAGGCAAGACTTCATTCATTTTATCTTTTTCTTCCATTGTTAGATAACCTATTACATTATCAGAATGTTTTATTTTCTCTTTCGTGAAAAAGTCTTCCCAAGGTGCATTTGCATCTCTTCTTACAAATCTAAGTGAATCTTCTGATAGAATTAACCCTCTTTCTTGCGACACAAGATCAGTTAGATCTCCTAAGGCTACAGAAGCTTCTAATGAAGGAGGGAGATAAGTGAAGCTCCCAATCGCAGCAGAGCTGCGGGGCTTCTAAAAGTCACTCAACTTTAACTGGTCGGTAGACCGACCTTGATTACGAATATATTTTCT
>Ga0209542_10001844_pt1 | contig 49030 bp, 49 predicted proteins | sample RifCSPhighO2_01_FD_184028 | JGI IMG/M metagenome (GOLD analysis project Ga0209542, IMG submission 184028) | Soil microbial communities from Rifle, Colorado - Rifle CSP2_plank highO2_0.1 (SPAdes) (version 2) | ecosystem: Environmental > Terrestrial > Deep subsurface > Rock core/Sediment ...
CGATAATTTTTGATTTGTTATACCACAATAAGGGTGTGTAAAGGGTGTGTAAAAAAATAAGAAAAAATAATAATTCAGATTTCCGCTTGCGGTTAAAGAAAAAGAAGCTATAAATACATGGCATCTGTATATTTGCTTTGAATTGCAAAATGCCAAATAAAAAAACGGATTTCTGGTCTTTTCTCCAAATTTCAGCTGCAAATTCGCTATAACTCGTAAGCATATCCATCGGATATGCTTCCTCGTTCTATCAAATTTTCGCTCTGAAATTTGGAAAAAATACCGAGAAAGCATTTCGTAATTCAAAGTATATTATTTTTCGCGGACAATTATGCCTTTTAATTTATTCCAATAATCAAAAGCCAAAGGCGGATACGCGGCAAAAGACAAGACCAACCAAAATAACCATAAAACAGAGCTTTTTTTGGAAATCCTATCCTCCATATATTTTATATAAAAAGGCATTGCCAAGCCGCACAATTTCAGCTCTATTTTGCTTTTTCTTATTCTCAGAATCTTTCCTGAATCAAGGCTGTCTTTTCCGTGCCTCAACCGTTCTTTGAATAAATTATAAGCTATATTCTGATATTGCCTTTGCTCGTATTTTTTGGCAACGCTTAATTTTAAGGGATTGATTTCGCATAATGTAAGATGTTCCGGCAAACAATAAAATTTGCCTTTGAAAAAAAGCTGGCAATACAAATCTAAGTCCTGAGAATATTCAAAAAACTCCCTATAATAAATTCCCGTATTCCTGAAAACAATGCTCGGATGAAGATAAATTCCTTGTCTTGTGAAAAATCTTATTCTTATTTCCTCATCATCAACCCCAAACCACGACTTGCCGATAGCAGTCCCGTCTTTACATATATATAAGGCTTGGGTCCCGCATATTACATAATCTTTATTTTTTTCTAAAAATCCGATCTGTTTTTCCAGCTTCATTTTATCCCATAAATCCCCGGCATCTATTCTCGCTATATAATCACCCTTTGCTAATTTAATGCCCTTATTCAAACTTTTGGTCAATCCGATATTATTTTTATTTTCCAATAATATTATTCTGCTATCATTAAAGCCATATTTTTTAATTATGCTCCGAGTGGAGTCTGTTGAATTATCGTCTATGATAATAAATTCAAAATCTTCAAAGGTTTGGCTTAAAACGGTTTCAATAGTTTTGTCCAATCTATCAACTTCATTATAAGCGCTCATTATTATGGAAACTTTAGGATTCATACCATTTAATTGTCTTCTTTAACCCGTCTTCAAGACAAATCGTCGGCTCCCAGCCGAGTAATTTTTTTGCCAAAGAAATATCAGCGCTGGTATACATTATATCCCCTGCTCTCGGAGGCAGATATTGGACTTTTCCGCCGATTAAATCTGCCAAATAATTTATAGAATTAGATTTTTTTTGGCCCACATTGATTATCTCCCCGCCTTTTAATTTTTCGCTTTCCATTGTTTTAATATTCGCGCTTACGATATCTCCCACATATGTAAACCCTCTTGTTTGTTTTCCATCGCCTAAAATCGTTAAAGGAATCCCCTGCTTTTTCTGCTTCAAAAATTTTCCGATGACTAAACTGTATTCGCTGTCAGGGTCAATTCTGGGACCGTATACATTAAAATACCGTAAAGATACTATTGGAACGCCGTAAAGCCGGGTAAATAATCCTGCGAATTGTTCACCGGCTAATTTTTGAAGGCCATAAGGGCTGATAGGAGCTGGCTTCATATATTCTCTCAAGGGAAGTTTTTTTTGGTTGCCGTAAACAGATGAGGAAGAAGCGAAAACAATTCTTTTTACATTACTGTCAATTGCCGCCTTAAAAACATTTATTGTTCCCAAGATATTCACTCGCGAAGTGTTGACGGGGTCTTTAATTGAGACAGGGACCCTGGGAATTGCGGCTAGATGAAAAACAAAATCAATGCCTTTAAAAATCGTCTTTATTTTATCGTAATCGCAAATATCAAGATTATAAAAATCCGCATTTAAATTTATGTTTCCTTTTTTGCCAGCGGACAAATTATCAATTATCGCCACTTCGCCGCCCATCTCTAATAATCCGTCAACCAAGTGGCTTCCTATAAATCCGGCTCCTCCGGTGACTAAATACTTTTTCATAATTAATATTTTTCCTTTTCCCAAAATTTTCTGATTTCTTTAAAGCGAACAATCCGTTCACCAATTTTTCCGATTTCTTTTGGATAAAATTCTAATAACGTATCGCATAACTCCAACATCCATTTTTTACGGCTATTTTTAGGGACAAGATTTACTACATTTGCGTTAGCAATCTGAATTTGCCCCCAACCTATCGCGCCTATCGTTAAACAATCCCAGTTAAAAAATTCTATGGGCACAAAAATAACATTTTCAATGACAGCTTTTGCGCCTTCAATCTGATAATCAATTTTCAAAATTGAAAAATAATTCACATCTTCTTCATAAAATCTTGATAACCGCTCAACAGAGGTCAAATTTGGCATATTAAATTTCGTATCTAATCTATGCGTTTTTACATCAACAACATAATAAAAACCGTCTTTATCGGTAAAAGCCAAATCAGCCATTGCCCGTCGCGCGAATGACGATGAATACTCCCCTGCCAAATCGCCAATAATTTTATATAAATTATTCATGAGGAAATCTCCAATAGCCCAAGTCCATTCTATTTTTGACATATCAAAACTATTATTAAGTAAATTTTTTATCTTTCTCTCAATGGCGGTTTTATATTTTTTTTCAAAAATTTTACTGATGACCATTTTTTAATTTTATTTCAATTATAGATTTAAGCTCAACCACCTCAATCGGACATTCTTTCCAATCGTGAAGCCAGCAAACAATCATATCACAATGTTGCGCTGGATGTTTATGGGATTGAAAATTAGAACTGCGATATTCAAATTCAATCGCAATTTCTTGCCACCCTGCCTTAACTTTTTTACGACCTTTTGCGTCTGGAAAACCCGTCTGTATCGCTTCTACGATAATGCCCAACTCTTTGTGTAATTTTCCAAAAAGAAATACCACTCCCTGTTCGTTTATTGGAGAATACTGTAAACCATCAAAATTTAATGGATCGCCAACGATAGTTTTTTAAATTTTCAATTGAATTTCTTGAGTATCTTTATTGTATTTTTCAATTTCCACTTGGATTGTTTCCTTGCCCCATTCTGACAATGCCCATTTATCTTTACCTATTAGAATAAATCTAGATTTGGTTCCATTTCTTTGCCCTTCCAAATACAGCACTGACCACATTGTTGCTTCTGGTGTTTTTCCTTTTGTTTCAATTAAACCCTTTAATAAAGCGAATCGACCAATTCAACCGAAGACAATGCTTCGTTTGTCTGTCTCAATATTTCATATGCTGCATCGGAAAAACTTAATTTTTTAGTCATATGTTTATTCGTTTATTAAAAATTGCCCCCGATGATTTCCAATCGCCACAAATATAAATAGAGGCGTGCGGTTTTAATGTCCGAACAAGTTTAGAAATCCAAGAGTCAAGCCATTGTTCGTACTTTTCTGACTCCATTTCCTTAAATGAAGCAAGGTTGAAAGTTTTATTGAGGTTATAGGGCGGATCAACAAAAACCAAATCAACGAAACTATCGGGTAAATAATCTAATACCTCAAAAATATCCTGATTTATAATTTTGTTCTCAATTTCCTCAAAAGAAACAGGTTTGTTTATTTTTATCAGCCGTTTCTTGAAATTAAAAATATCGCTATCGCTCAATGTAATGGTTCTGTTTCTTGGCGCTCGTTGTTTTGACGCTTTGTCTTTCATGGACTTCTATTTTATATTACTAATTTACATCGTTTATTGGAATTGAAAATTTATCGTTATGGTTTCAAATTTTTAGGTTGTAATTATGCGCTCTACGTTTTGAGTTAACATTTTTACATCCACTTCTCATACCAAAGCTGGAACATTAATAAAAACCAAATCTTATGGCCGTTATTGGATCTTCCTTGTAAATAATTTTCTAAATACCTCTTAACATATTCTTCGTTAAAAATGCCTTGCTCTTTTATTCTTGAATAAGAAAGATATTGTTTCAATAATCCCTGACAATCTTCTCTAAGCCATTTATGGATAGGAATTCCGAATCCCTGTTTCGGCCTTTCCAACAATTCTTTCGGTATGTATTTATACAATATTTTCCGCAATATATATTTGCTCTCCCCATTCCTATATTTAAATTTCAGCGGCAGTTTCGCCGCATACTCAATAATATCTCTGTCTAGAAACGGGTCTCTGCCTTCAAGCCCTGCCGCCATAGTTGCCCTGTCAACTTTCGTTAAAATATCATCGCAAAGATACGTCTTAAAATCAACGCTCTGCATTTGCGATATATTTTCCAAATCCATGGCTCTCGCAAACTCGTTGGAAAATATGTCGCAGGAATCATATTTTATTTTCAACAATTTTTTAATCTCCTCTTCCTGCCAATAACTGATAATTATTTTGAAAATATTTCCCAACTCTTTCTGTCTCAGTATTTCCTTTAATTTTAAAAATTTCTCCTTGGCATCTTTATCTTTTGATAAAAATATATTATAAACTGTTTCCGCAAACTCCTGAGGGATTAAAGATAAGACGGAAGCAGAAAAAGATAACAGCGGCTTTGGAATCTTCCTGAGCTTCCTATATATAGAGCCGATCTTCCAATAATAAGGGTATCCGCAAAAAAGCTCGTCTCCCCCATCCGCAGACAAAGAAACCTTAACTTTTTCCCTTGCTATTTTTGAAACAAGATAGGTCGGGATACCGGAGCTGTCGCCGAACGGTTCGTCATATATTTCCGGAAGATTAGGTATTATATTAAAAGCGTCTTTCCAATCGCAATAAAATTCATGGTGGTCTGCGCCCAAATGCCGGGCTATTTTCTTGGCATAGGGCGCTTCGTTATATCCGCTTTCGTTAAAACCAATGGTAAATGTTTTCAGCTTATCGGAAGAATGAGATTGTAAAATTGCGGCAACAACGCTTGAATCAATGCCGCCGCTTAAAAATACGCCTACCGGCACATCGGCAACCATTCTACTCTTAAACGATTTAATGAGAACCGCTTCCAGCTCTTTCTCCACTTCTTCTTCGGATTTGTCCATTTGCTTTCCCGAATAATAATCCATTATATCCCAATATCTTGTTTCTTTGAAATCTTTATTTCTATCTATTTCCAAATAATGGCCCGGGAGCAGTTTATATGTATTCCTAAAAATAACATAAGGAGCCGGAATATATCCTAACTGTAAAAATAAAGCCAAACCGTCTGGATTGATTTCTTTCTTGAAATCAGGATGCTTGTGAAACGCTTTAAGCTCGGAAGCAAAAAGAAAAAGTCCGTCCTTAAAATAATAATATAGTGGCTTTACGCCCGCCCTATCTCTGAAAAGAAATATCTTTTCTCTTCTCTTATCCCAAATCGCAAAAGCAAACATCCCGTTCAGCTTGCGAACCGATTTAATCCCCCACTTCTCATACGCTTTGAGCGCCACTTCCGTGTCTGAATCGCTCTTAAATTTACAACCAAGAAATACGAGCTCGCTTCTGATTTCTTTATAATTATATATCTCTCCGTTATAAGTTATCCATAATTCTCGGCTGTCATTGGCCATCGGCTGATGGCCTCGAGCAGACAAATCAATAATAGACAGCCGCCTGTGGCCAAAAGCTAAATTATATTTTTCATCAATAAAAATCCCGGCGTCATCCGGGCCCCTGTGAGCAAGGGCGTCTCTCATTGATTCTATCAGTCCCTTGCTTATTTTATCGCTCCCTTGCCTGAAATCCCAAATTCCAACTATTCCGCACATAAATTTAACTCAAAACTCAAAACCACAACCTTAAAACTCAAAACTACGACTTGAAATCCAATACCCAAACCCCAACCTTCCAAGCCGTATCCGTGTTTAAAATTTGGGATTTATTTGGTTATTGATCATTAGATTTTAGGGCTTTAAGTTGTGGTTTTGCGCTTTTAGTTTTACGCTTTGAATTTTTAGTTTAGATGTATTTCTTATATCCCTGCGACTCAAGAAGTTTATCATTGTATTTGTCGGCCGCTTCCAGAACAGGCATATCAACTTCTAATTTTTTAGCGAAGTCCAAGAGCGCCTTTGCGTCTTTGGGCAGACATTTTCCAAAATACCCTCTTTTATTCTTATGCATAATCGTCAGATGCGTTCTGCCTATTCTCTTATCAGCCGCCATTCCATCAACCACCATTTCCCATTTCTTTTCGTCTAATCCGAATTTTTTGCACAAATCATACATCTCGTTATTTTTCGCGACCTTGACTGAAAACCAAGTATTTCCTCCATATTTAATAAACTCCGCCACAACCGCCGGCGCGATTCTCTCAAAAGGCGCGAGAGGAAGCTGTTGAAGAATATCTTTCGCGACATCATAACTTTTATCCGTATATCCAACTATCTGCCTGTCTGGAAAACACATATCCTCGTCAGCCGTTGCTTCTGTTAAAAATTCAGGATTGAATAAAAACTTATGCCTACAATACTTTTCCTGCAATTTATCCGTTGCGCCCGGCATAACTGTTGATTTTATAATTAAAATCTTGTTTCCTTTTATCTGCGACACAACTTTCTCTATGACGCTTATATCGCAACCTATTTCTATATTATAGGGCGTAGGCAGGCAAAGATAAACAAAATCCGCTCGATTAAGCTCGTCAAGAGACCCGATTCCTTTAAGGTCGTAAAGAAATAATTTATAATGCGGTTTTTTTTCAAAATATCTCCTCAACGATCCTCCGACCATTCCAAGCCCCGCAATTCCAATTTTATATTTTATTAAATCATTATTCATATATTTTTATTTTTTTTATTTACCGCGACAAACTATTTCATCGTAGTAAATTTCCTACGATCGTAGGAAATTTACTACGATGAAATCCTGCTATTTGGAAGACCGAAAATTTTCATTCGCAATTCAGAAAATATCGAACGGAATTTTTCTCTAAAGGGCAAAAAGGAATAAAAATAACTTAACCAGCCGAGCAAAAACGCCTTCCGATATCCAGGATAATCCTTGCGATATTTTTTCCTTATACGATTATTGATTATTAAGTTTTGTATAGAATTCTGCCTAAAAGTATTCTGGCCCGCCCTTAAATAATAAAGAAAATACTCCTGAAAATTATAAAATTTTCCAACTCTTCCGAGCTTCAGCCACAAATCCCAATCCTCCGGGAAAAGCGGTTCATTGCTATGCTCCTTATATCTGCCGACTTTTTCGCAGGCCTCTTTCCTAAAAACAACTGTCCCGTGAGGAAAAAAATTATCAAAAATAATTATCCTCCTTATGTCTTCGTCTTTTTCCGGATCAAAGCGCCTGAATAACTCTTTTCCTGATTTATCAATTCCTATCATCCCCCCTCCGACCAATACATAATCAAGATGATTTTCCAAAAAACTGATCTGTTTTTCTATTTTTTTTTGGTCAGCCCAATAATCATCATCGTCAAGCCGGGCAATATATTTTCCGGCCGCAAAATCAATTCCCTTATTTGAAGCTCCTCCGCGGGAAAATGGATGTGATTTATTATCTATGAATTTTATCCTGCTGTCTTTCTTGATTAGTTCGGAAATAAATTCAAATGTCCCGTCTGTGGAACCGTTGTCAACTATAATCAGCTCAATATCTTTATATGTTTGCCATAAGGCGCTGTTAATCGCTTTTTTCAAATAATCAACTCTATTGCAAGTGGAAATAATTATTGATACTAATGGTTTCATTAAATTTCTCTTAAATGTTCTTTATACCAATTTATTGTTTCTTTGAGCCCTTGTTCCAAGCTCCACTTCGGTTCCCAGCCAAGCTCTGTTTTTGCTTTTTCAAAAGAAACCGATTGCTGGTCTATTTCTGCGGATGTCTTACATTCTGATATTACTTTCGGCTTGATGTCGCTTCTGCCAACCAATAGAAGAATTAAATTCGCCAAATCAAGCATAGTTACTGGCTTATTCAAGCCGAAATTATACGGCTGGCCTTGAATTTCTTTTCTATCAAGCGCTTGAGCTAATAGCAAATACGCGCTTACAGCATCTTTAATATAAAGGAAATCTCTGATAGATATTCCATTATTATTAATAACAGGGCTTTCTCCTTTCAGTCCTGAAATTATTACAGCAGGGATAACCCGGGAAATATTCAAGTCCCCTTCCCCATAAGTATTGGCGCAACGAGTCACCGCCAGCGGAAGCTTATATGTATGGTAAAAAGACCTTGCCAAAATATCGGCGCACGCTTTGGATGCATCATATGGAGATAAGCCGAGAAGAGGAGTGTCTTCCGTATATGGCAATTGTTTCTGGTCGCCGTAGGCCTTGTCGCTTGATGCCACGACTATTCTTTTAACTTGCGGAAACTGCCTGCAAGCTTCTAATATAGTCCAAGTCCCTTTAATATTAGATTCAAAAGTTGATAAGGGAGAAGCGTTGGCTATTTTCACAATAGCCTGAGCGGCTAAATGAAAAACCGCGTCTATGTCGTATTCTGCAAGTATGCGAAGGATAAATTCTAAATCAGCAACCGACCCTTTCACAATGTTTACTTTTCCTTCAAGCCCTAAAAACTCTAAAGCCCCTAACTTCGGCCAATCGCGAACGATAAGAGTAACATTGGCTCTTTGGCCGACAAGCTCCCTGCTTAAAGCGCCACCGATAAATCCATTGCCTCCGGTCACTAACACATTTCTTTTTTGCCAAAAATTATTATTGTCCATAAGATATTTTTAATTTTTTAATGTAAAAATATTAAATCAATTTCTTAGCCCCCACATAAACACACATAGTAAAAGGCGGTTTTTGCCAATGTTCTTTTACAATCATAAACTTCGTTGCGCGCAATAAATCAGTTAAGTCTTCATATCTCCAACGAAAAATATGAGGGTCTGCCCATTTTTTTCTCAAAAATATTTTTTTTATCAATGCGCCCACGATCCATTTTAGCCCTTCTTCCTTAATTTTATGAAAAATTTTTGAAGCCAAATTTTGCAAAGCAATATCGCTATTTTTTGTTCTAAGGGAAGATTTTCCATTATATACCGTTGAGCCGATTAATAAAACTCCTCCTAACTTAAGAACTCTATAGGCCTCTTTCAACGCAAGATACGGATCTTGAAAATGATCTAAGACAGATCTCATATGAACCCAGTCAAAAGTATTTGCCACGAAAGGGAGATTTTCCGCTTGGCATGCTAAAAAATTACAAGGTTTAGCGAGACAAGGATAGGCTTTTAGCAAATTTGGCTGACGCTCAATGTCTTGAAATATATTGATAAATGGGTCAACAGACACATATAAAGAAACTCTTTCTGCTTCAAGGAAATGACGCGTTGTTCCCTGTCCGCCGCCAATATCAAGCACCCTTCCATTTATATGAAATTCGTCAGTATATATTTCTTTAACAGAATCTATCTCATTTAAATACTCGTCAAGATTATCGCGTTTGCCGCGTTCAGAATAATATTTCTGGTACCCCTCCTGCATATCAAAACACTTCGCCGATTCTTTTGACACGCAATAATCGGGCCTATAAATACGGAAGTCAAGAACTTTTTCTATTAATTTTCCTTGCTTAATATTACAAGATAGATATTCAGTCGCGCAATCTTTACAGGCAAACCCTTGACCTATCGCCCTAAGAGACCCCTTGCATATAGGACAGCAAAGAATATTTATAATCTCTTGATCTAACTTGATATACATAATTATATTAAGCCGATTATCTTAAATATATTATTAAATCTTTTTTCGTAAGTATGGTCTCTCAACGTTCTCTCAAGGCCAGCGCCGGCAATGATCTCCCTTTCCTTGCTATATTCCAAATAATATTTTATTTTTTTAATAAGATCTTGCTCATCCTTGTAAATAACAATCTCTTTCCCGCTTATATAATAATCCTGCAGATTATCCGCTTTTCCGGTTATTAAGAATCCACCGCATCCCGGAATCTCAAAATTCCTGCCTTTGATTTGCTCCCGGTTTTTGCCCAAAAGCGATTTCAAGTTATCAACCCAAAGAAAAGGATTCTCTATTTTTATTGATTTGTTATTTTTCTTTAAGAATATCCTGGCAATTGATTTTATAAACGAAACGCCAGAGCCCTTTGTAAGATTAAGATTGATTTTGCTTTGAGAAAATATCTTAATCATTTCTTCTTGAGAAATTCGTCCATTCTCCCATCCCCTGCCCCGGCAATTTATATTTATACCGCTTTTTCTTATTCTGTTTATAATTTTCTTTCTGTTGCCATGCGGCTGTCCGACAAAACTCGCGTCATATTTTTTTTCTGAACTAAAAGGCTTATACAAAAAATGGTTGCAAGCCCATTGGGTCTTAATGGCATTTTTATATCCTGTTTTCAAATATTTTTCCGGCGCATTAGAATCAGTAGTTGCTATCCAGTTAAAACAAAAAGCCCAATATTTAGAAAAATTATCAAACCGCCAGTGGTCGTCAGTGAACCAATTTAAGGTTATCGCGCCGCTTTTTTTGGTTATTTCTTTAATTATTTCTTTTTTCAGTTCCTCTCCGAAAAGGCAAAAAAAACACAAATCCGGTTTTTCTCTTAAAGCGGTTTCCAGCAACAATTGATTCATTCTGTCCCGTCCGAGCTTCAATGCTATCTCGTCAAATGGAAAATAAACTATTACATTCGCGCCGTTATTCATTTTTTTCAAAGAATCGTAAAAATTATAATGCTCAAAACCAAATCCCCTCTCTGGATCGCCATAATCATATTTAATTGCCGCATAAAGAATCTTTAACATTTTATTTTATTTCATTCTATTCTATTTTATCTCATCTAATATCCAATATCTTTTAACCAGACATCAAGCAATCCTTTTTGTCCTCCCACTAAAGACATTAAAAGAATCGACACTATTTCTTTTTGTTCGTCAATAACGCGATTATCTTTTTCGGCTCTTACTATTATGTTGGGCAAAATATCTCCTGTTAAATTCTTAATTGATTCAGGGGCTATCTTCCCGACAACTTTAGCGATAAAACTATTATCCTTTCTGTAATAAGACCTGTTTTGCTGAATTTCAGAAACACTAAATCCTAACTTATTAAGCACAAATTTGAACTTTGACTTGCTCCAAAAATCCTTATGCAAGGCCCATTCCGCCTCATGAGACCCAAAAATATGGCGGGCTAATTTAAATTGTTTTTCTATATCATTAGTGGTAATGAATAATTTAGCGCATTCTTCAAAATCAGGCGTCTCTATAACCAAAAGCCCGCCTAATTTAAGCCAACGCCGCCATTGAAGCAATAATTTCAAGGCCTCTTGACGGGAAAAATGCTCAAATAAATGATGGTTTCTGATTTCGTCAACGCTATTCTCTTGATATTCCAACTTGCGAATATCTTTGAAAATATCCGCCTTAGGAATAATAATCGTATGCTCGGATGGAGGAAAGTCAATATTAACATACCCCTCCAAATATTTTCCCCCGCACCCTAAATGAAGTTTTAATTCCGCCATAATTTTTGTTTAGTTACTGCTATTTAATTTACCCTGAATTACGAAATGCTTTCTTTTTTTATTTGGCATTTTGTATTTCAAAGAAATTTATGAAATATTTTTCGTCCTACATTATAAACTCTCGGCCATTTTCTGTTTACAAAACTAAAATGAACCATCAATGACATCGCCATATTTGTGGTTATATTAACACGTTTAAACATATATTCTGATACAAATTTCTTGACAGAAAATTCGTATGGCAGTATCTCTCCTGCTCCGTTTCTATACTTATGGATTATTTTTTTTGATATTATATTCCTTTTGTATATTTTTATTTTTTTTAAATAATTTTTAAGCCGCGCTGACGCTATTCCGTTTTCCGTCCTTTTTTGACCAAGCTGGCCATCGTGAAGTCTTCCAAAATTTGCCACTGTCGGTAAAAAATAAGGAAGGTAGCCTAATGTGTTAAAATAATAATTAAACTCAAAACATGGTTCTATCGCCTCTGTCGCGTGGCAAGGAAAACATTGTTCAAATACTTTTCTGCGGCCGCAAAAATTTCCTTCGGGAAGCCAAAAATTCGTCGCCAGCCAGTAATAAATAAATTCGTTTTTTTGGGGAGGCAAAACATTATGAAATTGAGGATACGATATTTCTCCCAACTCGTTATTCTTCATCATATACCGGGGGAGCCCCCACACCAAAGAAACCTCTTTGTCGCGGTCCAGAGCTTCTACGCATTTTTCAATCCAATGCTCGTCAATATATCCGTCTGAAACAGCGCATTGCAAGATATATTCGCCTTTTGCCAAAGCCAAACCCTTCTTAAGCGCCTCAAAAGAACCGCTGTCTTTTTCCGAAATTAACCGAATGTGGGGATATTCTTTAAGTATTTGAAGGGTGTCGTCAGTTGAAGCGCCATCTATTACAATATGTTCAAAATCATCGTATGATTGGTTTGTTATTGAATCCATTGTGTCGCGCAAAAATTCTGCCATATTGTAAGACATAGTAATTACGGAAACCTTCGGATTCCTGTTCGGAAAAATTCCTTGCTTTGCATTTCTTTTTGAAATAACGCGGGGGTTTATTTTTTGATTGCTTTGTTCCATAATTTTTACTTTTTTAGCTTATGATATATTTTTCTTCCGATATTATAAACTCTCGGCCATTTTCTATTTATGAAACTAAAATATATCATCAATGACATCGCCATATTCGCGGACACATTAACGCGCTTAAACATATATTTTGATATAAATCTCTTGACTGAAAATTCATAAGGCAAAAACTCTCCCGCTCCGCCCCTGTATTGATGAGTTGTTATTTTCAGCATTAGTTTGCTTCTGTATTTTTTTATTTTTTTTATATAATTTCTCAACCATAATTGGGCCATTCCGTCTTCCGTCCTTTTCTGACCAAGCTGGCCATCGTGAAGTCTTCCAAAATTTGCCACTGTCGGTAAAAAATAAGGAAGGTAGCCCAATGTATTAAAACAATAATTAAACCTAAGATACGGTTCTATATTTTCCGCAGATTTGCAAAAAAAACATTCTTCAAATACTTTTCTGCGGACGCAAATATTTCCTTCGGGAAGAAAAAAATTCGTCGCCAGCCAGTAATAAATAAATTCGTTTTTTTGGGGAGGCAAAACATTATGAAATTGAGGATGCGATATTTCTCCCAACTCGTTATTCTTTACCATATACTGAGGAAGCCCCCACACCAAAGAAACCTCTTTGTCGCGGTCCAGAGCTTCTACGCATTTTTCAATCCAATGCTCGTCAATATATCCGTCTGAAACAGCGCATGGGCAGATATATTCACCCCTTGAAACATTCAAACCTTTTATGAGCGCGTCAAACCAGCCATTATCTTTTTCCGAAATTAACCGAATGTGGGGATATTCTTTAAGTATTTGAAGGGTGTCGTCAGTTGAAGCGCCATCTATTACAATATGTTCAAAATCATCGTATGATTGGTTTGTTATTGAATCCATTGTGTCGCGCAAAAATATCCCTAAATTTTTTGAAGTAGTGATCACAGAGACCTTAGGATTCTTATTCGGAAAAAATCTTTGCTTTATATTTGCTCTTAAAAGAACTTTAGGCCTTTTTTCTTGAAGTTCACTTAATTTTTTATATTCTTCTTTGCATAAACTTATTTCTTCAGCCATCATTTTTTCCAAGTCAGAAATAAGCTCCAGTTTCTCTTTTAAGAACATCGATGAAACGGAATAGTCCAAAAGAGCTGAAAAAGAATTCATTATTCGCAAATTTTCTTGAACCCGTTTTTTAAGAACAAGGGGATGGCGCCGCATATCGTTTTCTCTGGAAGAAAAATCAGTTTGCATGCCGCTGATGATAGATTTTTGATTAACAAATTTTATAATATTTTTATAAATATCTTCGTTTTTTTTGTCTTGTATGTGGTCTGTTCTGATCCAATGAAGCAATTTTATGCTATGACTGATAAACGCGTCTCTGGTTACGCATCTCAAAAAGATATTAACTAATTCAGAAAAACCGCCGCTTTCTTCTATAAGGTTGTTTATTTTTTTAAAAAAATAAAACTGATGCCTTGCATAATAAAGCCAAAGTAAAATAGGAGTATCCAGCCCCGGCATCCCTGGTATCAAAGGTGTGTCTGATAATTTACGACCGCGACTCCTATAAAAAAATAACCGCTCATTGATAAAATGACACTTAAATCCCAAAAGGAAAAATTTCATTACAAAGAGATTGTCAAGATTCGCCCTAAGGTTGTCAAATGGTTCAAAAGAAGAAGTTTTTTTATAAACATCGACCTTGAAAACACCGAAGGGAATTGGCAAAACATTCCGTTTATGGTTATAAACGCAGAAATTATTAATGCTTGAATTTTGGCTATTATAGCCGTCTTTTTCTGAAACAATAGAATAATAAGTTGTTTTATTATGAACATCCACTAAATCCAGATTTGAATACGCCATATCAACTTCAGGATGATTTTCCAGAAACAACACTAATTTTAAGATAAAATCTTTATGCCAAAAATCATCGTCATTTGCTACCATGCAATATTTCCCCCGCATAATTGAAGCGGCAAATTCCATTGCCTCCTCTGCTCTTAATTTTTTCTGGTCAAGAATATACTTTATCCGCTTGTCTTTTTCCGCGTATGATTTGCAGATATCGGGCGTTGTGTCAGAGGACTGGCTGTCCACAATAATCAACTCAAAATTTTTATAGCTTTGCCTTAAAAGCGAATCAATCGCCTGATTCAAAAGCGGCTCTCCATAAGCGCGATGGCTGGCAAAAGAGTTATAAACAGGCATTAAAATACTCACCAACGGATCATTAGAATCCGATATTTTGTTATTTTCCATTATCTTATTTTAACGATAAATGAATTTTCATCGTAGTAGATTTCCTACGATCGTAGGAAATCTACTACGATTGATTTATAACAATTAAACGGGAATTAAAATCGTTTTTATCGCTTCTAGTAAATTTTCATATAACGGAATTTCCTGATTTATCTGATATTTGCCGTCATGGCAACTGTAGCCGGTTTTAACGCCTATAAAATTTATCTTGGCATTTTCAGCTGTCTTGGCGTCTCCGGACGAATCGCCTATAAAAAAACATTTGTTTAAATCCAAATTAAAATCTAAAACAGCTTTTTGAATTAAACCGGTATTCGGCTTCCGGCAATCGCATTTAATTTTAAGTTCCGGAATTTCTCCGCTAAATCCTTTTTCAGGATGATGGGGGCAATAATATATCGCGTCAATTTTAGCCCCGTTTCTTCCTAATTCTGTTTCCATTTTTTTGTGTATTTTATTCAAGTCCGCTTCGGTCATAAATCCCTTGGCAATCATCGGCTGATTTGTGATGATAATCGCCAAATAATCGGAATCATTAATTTTTTTAATCGCCTCGGAAGCAAAATCATATATTTTTAAATCTTCTATTTTTGAAAGCTGGCCAATTTCTTGGTTAATAACGCCGTCCCTGTCAAGAAAAATAGCTCCTCTTTTGTTTTTCAAATTAAGCCGCTTTATTTTTCCCGAAAAAAAATCCTGCTCAACTTTTGCCAGCCGCTCCGGAGTGCCCATGTCTTTAAGATATTCCGGAGTGCTATAGCTGTAAATTTTATTTCCAAATTCCAGAACTACTGGCAATATATCTTTTTCAATATCGCATTTTTTTCCAGCGGGAATATGTTTAAAAATTTCCGGCGGGAAAATAAATACCGACGCAATGCTTAAATTACGGAAAATAATTCCCGAAGAATGCGGTCTTCTCAATAAAGATGCGATTTGTCCCGCGCTATCAACCTCAACCAAATCGCTGTCAAAAGGATGGTCGTTGGGATGCGTTATAATTAAACTTACCCCGCCCGCCGCAGTTTTAGCGAGGGCGAATTTCCTTTGATTATGCGAATCAATAAATCTCTTCACATCAAAATCCATCATAATATCTCCTGACAAAGCTAAAAAATCCTCTTTAAATTCACCCTCTAATTGTTTAAGGGCGCCTGCTGTGCCTAACGGCTCTGCTTCCTGATAATAATGGATATTGACATCCCATTTTTCACCAGTCTGAAGATAATCTCTGACTTGCTCTCCTAAGTAGCCCAAAAGAACCCAAATATCTCTAATCCCGTATTCCTTTAAGAGCAAAATTTGATGCTCTATAACGGGCTTGCCGCCTATTTTTATCAATGCCTTAGCCGTGTCTTTGGCTAATGAAGCCAAGCGGGTGCCTTTTCCGCCGGCTATAATTGCCGCTTTCATGGTTTTTTAGACATGCTCTTTTCAATAATTTCGCAAATAATATGGCCTATTAAAATATGGGATTCCTGAATCCTCGGAGTATCAGTTGATGGTACTTGAATAATATATTTGCAGGCATCTCTCATTTTTCCGCCGGTTTGGCCGGCAAGCCCAACTGTAATTATTTTTAAGTTATTGGCTGTCTCTATCGCTTTTAAGATATTTAAAGAGTTGCCGGAACAGGAAATAGCGACCAAAACATCGCCCTCCCTGCCGTTCGCTTTTACCAGCCGGGAAAATACTTCGCTGTAAGAATAATCATTTGCCACAGCCGTTAAAAAAGAAGTATTAACATGCAATGCCTCTGCTGACAACGGCTCTCTGTCAAAATAAAACCTGCCCGAAAGCTCGGCCGCTAAATGCTGAGCGTCTGCGGCTGACCCGCCGTTTCCGCAAAATAAAACTTTTTTCCCATTTTTAAGAGCGCTTGCTATTTCTTCGGCTATTATATCAATTAAAGATAAAGCCGCCTGATTTTCTAAAATCTTTAATTTAATTTCCGCGCTTTCTTTTATGGCTTTTTCAATGAGAAATATATTGTTCATAATATTAATTGTCGTGAAGCGACACATTAGTTTTGTCCGCCAGCAACATTCCGCGTAGCGATGCGGGCTGGCGTAGCATTGCGGGCAGGAAATTTGAGATTTGATTTTTGAGATTAGGCAATAGACATATCTTGAACATTGTGAAAAATTATCTGACTCCCCAATGATTCAAAATGAAACGGAACGGATAAAAAACCATTCAGCGCCTCTTTTATTCTTGACTGGTTTTCCGGAGGAGCGAAAAAAAGGATAAATCCGCCTCCGCCCGCTCCGCACAATTTCCCGCCCAAAGCCCCTGCCCTTATGCCTGCATCATATATATTATCAATCTGGCTGTTGGATATTCTATCAGTCAAGCCGCGCTTTATTTTCCAGCTTTCATCAAGCAATCTGCCGAAATCGCTGATTCTATTTCCATTAAGGATATTAACCGCTTCGTCAACCATTTGCTTCATTATTGTTAATTCTTTTTCTTTTGAGGGCGTCTGCTTTATTTGTTCCCTGGCAATATCAGACGCAGTCCGAGAAAAACCTGTAAAAAATAACATTAGATGGCTTTGAAGCATATTTATTTTTTCCGGACCAATAGTTATCGGCTGAACGAATATTTTTCTTTCACCGCCAAATTCTATTTTATTAAACCCGCCAAAAGCAGCGCTGGTCTGATCTTGAGACCCGACATTTTCTCTAATTAAATCTTGCTCCACATGGATAGCGTCAAGAGCTAATTGCCTTTTGGTCGCCATTCGCCCGCTCAGAGCGTACAAACTATTCAAAAAACCAACCGTAAACGCGGAGCTTGACCCTGTCCCGGATTGGGCCGGCAGATCGCCAGTATGGATCATTTCAACTCCGTTGTTGATATTAAGAAACTTTAGACACTCCCGGACAGACGGATGCGCAATTTCGGAAATATCCCTTACTTCTTCGCGGGTTGTATACCTTATCCTGTATTTAAAATTAAAAAATTGAGGAAGAAATCTTGTTGTTATGTAGCAATATTTATCTATAGTGGCGCTCAGCACCGCTCCGCCATTTTTTTCATACCAAACAGGGTAGTCTGTCCCCCCGCCAAAGAATGAAACGCGAAATGGTGTTCTACTGATAATCATAAATAATTAATTTTTAATTTTGAATCAAATTTTAATTTCGAAATTTATAATTCTTAATTCACACTTCTGTACCAATCAACGGTTTTTTTAATGCCATCGGCCAAAGGTGTCTTTGCCTCAAACCCTAAAATCTCTTTGGCTTTTGACGGGTCAATAAGCCGCTTTGGAATCATAGTTGGCTGATCAGCATTGAAAACAATTTGCGCGTTCTGATAATTATCAGCCTCTAAAATCGCTTTAAGAACTTCTTTGATAACGCAAGGCCTGCCGGTAGCTAAATTTATCGGGTCGTAATTTTCAAGTTTTGCCATTGCCAGAAGCATTCCTTCAACAAGATCTTCCACAAAAATAAAATCCTTTATATCATTGCCATCCCCCCAAACCTCAATCGGGTTTTGTCTCTCAACAACTTTTTTAATTAGGGCGGGAATAACATGGGAAGTCTCGGGATTAAAATCGCTGTGCGGACCAAAACTATTTGCCGGTCTGACAACAACTGTTTTCATTGGATTTTTTATTTTAGTGTACATTTCGCAAAGCACTTCTGAAAATTGCTTCATCCAAGCGACAAAATAATACTTGGGAAATAAATCCCCGTATTTCATATCGCTTTCTCTGACCGGCTGGTCTGACGCGGGATAAACAGTATTACTGCTTATGAACAAAAACTTTTTCACTCCCGCCTTATAAGCTGACTCCAACATCAAACTATTCATAATAATATTCGGCGTGACATGCGCAAGCGGGGTTTTTGACATAACAGCGGCTCCTGAAGTATTAGCGGCGGCCATAAAAACATAATCCATATCTTTGACCGCTTTCTGGCAATCCCGCTTTTTGAAAAAATCGCAACTCAGATACTCAGCGCGGCTGTCCTGGATTTGAAGTTTCCTTATATCTCCCGCTCTTACTTTGGCGCCAAGCGATAAAAGTTTTTTTATCAAATTAGTTCCGATAAACCCGGCTCCGCCGGCAACTAAAATTTTTTTCCCCTTAAAAAATTCTTCCATAATAAGTTTAAATTCAAATTTAAAGTTCAAAACTCCCGCCCGCCCTCGCTATGCCGAAGACGTTGCGAGCAGGCAAAACCATAACCTTAAAATTAAAAACTTTCTATTGCGCGCAATGCTTGCATTTCGATTTGGTTTTAGGTTTTGAGTTGTGGTTTTACGCTTTACATTTTGAATTTTGAGTTAGTTGTTATTTCCATCTCCCTTTCGGCCCCTGAGAGACGGTTAAAATATGCTTGTCTTCAAACGGCTCCACTAGCGCTAATCTTTTTTTAGAAAGTATGCCCCTATCTTCTCTTTTATCTATGCAATATATAGAGTTAGGAGAAACACCCCCTGGCGGCTCATTTTTCATCACCCAAAACCGCTCTAAGGTCGGCCTATCGGTAAAAACGCCGAACTCAAGAAAAAGCGTTTTCTTTTTTTCTAATGGAAAAACAATCCATTCTATTATTTTTTTACGAATCCCTGGAAACATCCTTAAAAATTTTTTGACGATAAGCGGATTTTTTGAAAAAATATTAGGAGTCCGAAATTCTTCAAGATAGACATTTTTGGAAAGGACTACCCTGCCGCCAATTTCATATACTCTCATTGCAATATCAAGGTCCCAAAATAAACCGACAAAATGTTTATCTATGCCTCCAAGCTGTTGCCATAATTTTCTATTCATCAAACCGCCTACAGGCATAATTGGCGAATTTTGATTATCCGACCAATAGCGGCCGGTTCCTGTCATATCTTTTCCTTCCCAAACATACCTGCAAGATAATATAATTCTATCATCGTTTAACTCCTTAAATTCTCTGTAGAGATTATCCAATGCATGTTCGCTCAATACAATGTCATCGGCAAATGGCATAATTAAATCTCCAACAGCGTAGCGAGCCCCGATTTCAACGCACTGGACCGGCTTTACTTCGGTATAAATAAAATGGCAATTCCCCGGCAATTGAAAGCTTGGCGGCTTATTGCCCACAAAAATTACTTCAAATGGAATCTCGTTGGAGGACAAAGAATTATAAAACCGCATCCAAAACTCTGGATGAACCGCCGGACCAAACAAACTTATGATAGGATTTTCGTTTATCATATTTTTTCTAATTTCTTTTAATTACGAAATGCCAAATAAAAAAATAATTTCAGGTATTTCGCAATTCAAAGTAATTCATCTCTTTGCGATAATATCGGATTTTTTATTGGCCACCAGATATTAAACAAAGGAGAATCCCATTTATATGTAAATTGCCCCGCTCTATTGTAATATGTGGACTGCTTATAATGGAAAATCGCCGTATCGCTGAGAATTAAATGGGCATTCCCATGCTTTGGAGGCGCTAATACTTGCAATCTATTGCTGTCTGACAAAACAAATGTCTGCCATTTGCCAAAATTTTCCGACTCTTTGTCGCAATTAACCACTGCCAAATAAAACTTCCCGAATAGACAAGAAATTAATTTCCATGTCTCGCTGTCCCCATGAATGCCTCTTAAAACATTTTTTGTGGAAACAGAAATATCATCCTGCGCAAATTTAACATCAATCCCATTTTCTCGATAAATCTGTTCGTTATATGTTTCAATATACTGGCCTCGAAAATCCTCAAACACATCCGGCTGAATAAGCAAGACGCCTTCTAAATTTGTTTTTGAAACTTTAATCATATTACCTTTTTTATTCCTTAAAATAATTTTTCCTTTTTAAGTATTCATCTTGATTTTTTATAAACCAATCCCATGTCTCCTTAAGCCCGCTCTCTAAAAAAGTGGTTGGATTGTAATGAATTAATTCTTTTGCCAAAGAAATATCCATAACTCTTCTCGGGAAACCAGATGATTTGGTTGCGTCAAATTCATAATTAAAATCAAGAAAGCCATGAAGAGTTTCTACCAATTCTTTAATTGAAACTCCTTTTCCGCTGCCTAAATTCACAAACTTGGAATTTGTGCCGTAATAAAGGGCTAAAATAATTCCTTCCGCCACATCTCTGCTGTAAGCGAAATCCCTGATTGCCGTTCCGTCTCCCCAAATTTTAACCGGATTTTCTTTGTGATAGATTTTATACATCAAAGATGGAATAACCATAGCGTTTTCCGGGTCAAAATTATCTCCGGGCCCATACACATTACAGGGCCTTACGATAGAAAAATTATCTAAGCCGTATTGTATTTTGTACGCCTGTACCTGTAATTCAGCCATTCTTTTCGCCCAGCCGGGAAACATATCCATTGGAGGACCTTCAAGGTTTTCCGATTCCTTAAAAATTTCAGCCGAAGAATAAGCGCCGATAGAACTGGTATAAACAACTTTCCCGACCTTATTAATCCGGCATGCCTCCAAGACATTTGCGTTAAACTGTAAAAGAGGCACGAAAAAACTGGCTGGCTTTAATTTAGTGACTTCAATTGAACCTTTAATGCCAGCCAAATGGAAAACAAAATCAATATCTTTGGTTATTTCTTTACAAAAATTAAAATCAGTCAAATCGCCAAAAATATATTCCGCCCTGTTGTCCATTTTTATTTTATCCAAAGAAACAATCTTGACATCAACTCCCGCTTTATCAAGAATATCAACCACCTGCCTGCCGATTAAGCCAGTGCCGCCGGTGATTAAAACTTTTTTCCCTTGAAAACTTCTTAAAACATTTTCTTCTGTCATATATTTATCTATATATTAACTGCTATTTATTATCTATTATTGCAAAATTAAAATAGCTGTTAGAAATATCTGCTCTCTCCTCCGTCTATGGCAACGCAGGCGCCATTCACCAAACTGGCGTTTCCGGAACAGAGAAACGCAACAACATCCGCTATTTCTTCCGGCTTGCCAAGCCGTCCGAGAGGAAATTCAATGTCCATCTTTCTCTGAAATTCCCCGGGATTTTCTTTTTGTTCTTTTTCCCAGCCAGTATCGGGTATCATAATAGAGCCCGGCGCAACGCTATTAAAAGTAATTCCGTCTCTGGCTAAATCAAAATTCATTGCCAATGTTTTCATTAAACTTATTTCAGCGCTTTTCGCCATATTAAACCAAGGCCTGCCTCCGCCTTCTCTGCCAAGCCGGGAAGCAACAGTAACCACTCTGCCCCATTTCTGTTTTCTCATAAAAGGAATTGCCCGCATTGTAAAACGGACTGCCGCCAAAGCGTTTTTATTATAAACATCTGTCCAAACGGTTTCAGCTGTTTCTTCAATAACAGGACTCCCCCATCTCCCGCCTCCGCCAACATTATTTATTAGAATATGAATCGCACCCCAAGCGCCAATTATTGTTTTTATCGCTCTTTCTATGTCTTCCAAAACAGTTGCGTCCGCCTGTATCCCAATAGAATCAACTCCTTTTGCCTTTACCTCATTTACAACATCGTCCACCTGTTGCTTATCAATAGAACAAATCGCCACGTTGCATCCTTCTTGAGCCAATACCAAAGCAATAGCTCGACCGATTCCGTGTCCGGCGCCAGTGACTAAACCGTATTTTCCTTTAAGATTTAGATTCATAATTGAATAATTTTTAATATTTCCAATTTTGAAATAGTCAACCTTGATTTGGCGAAATCAATGGGGTTATCGCGCATAATTTCCTCTTCGTCTATCTTTACAGATATTTTTTCCGGCCTAATGGCAATCGGCTCGTCGTCAATGCAAAGCGCCTGAAAATATTGCGGTATATTAAAATCAAATGATATGGGGCTATAATCTGATTTCTGCCAAGTCGGAATGCGGAATGCCTGATATTTAAAAACTTCACCTAAAACAGGCTGTTGGACTATAATTTCATTTGATTTCAAATAATTATCCACTAAAATCCGCAGTTCGCTGTAAAAAATATCTTTCTCGCTTAAGATAGAAAGCAGGGCGGCTTCGTGCGTTTCAAAAAGCATATTCCCCATAAAATCAAGAGAGGCAAGATATGTTTGTCCGCTTAAAATAGATTGACTGCCGTTATTTATAATTCCAAGCGCTTTTCCAATAACAGGATATAATTCCCTTTTATCTATTATGTAACTGATTAAATCAATTAAATTAATAGAATACTCCGCTTTAAGATAATTAAAAATAAAAAAAGACAAACGAAAATTATGCAAAGCAAGAACAACATTAATAAAAACAAACATCTTTTCCCAATCCTTAACCGGCAAAGTGGATGTCGCAACGACTATTTCTTCGTTCTCGTCAACTCCGGCATCCATCCATTCATGCCTCGTCAGCCCAATGCGGCAAGTTCTGGTCTCTATTTTATATTTATTTTTATAATCCGGTTCTGACATTTCAGCTCCGTCAAGCAATCTGCAAAGATATACGATAAAGAAATGATTCTGGTATCTGTCCATACATTTATCCATGGCAGACAGAAGGGAGCCGCATGTTTCATTGGGCAGTCCGAGTATAAGTTCCGTATAAGTGATAATTCCTTTTTTATTCGCTTCTTTCTTCAACTCTTCAAATGAAGATAAATCCATATTCCTACGTTTTATAGCCAAAAGCGTATCATTATTAAAACTTTGCATGCTCAAAGTAAGCTGGGTATGGACGCCTCCTTTGCGAACCGTTTCTATAATATCCATCATTTTCTTACTGGAAAATTTCAGCCAATTTATAATGAAAAATTTTGGGAAACCATTTTGTTTGCCAAATTCCGCTATCATTTCCGCTATTTTAATGTCTCTATGGAAGAGGCCGAAATTTGCGTCAGCTCCGAACACATAATACATTTTATTTTTGCTAATCCATTCCATTTCTTCAGCCAATCTGCCCTCATCAAAATTAATAATTTTCGGAAACCTGATATTGCCTTGCACGCAATAAGCGCAATTATACGGACATCCCCGGTTCGTCTCCCATAAAGCGCCTGATATTTTATCTTTATATTTTAACAAAATTTCGTCAAATATCCCATTGAGAAACGGCGAAGGAATCTCATTCAAGTCCCGATCATAAAAAGGATTATTTGCGACAACAAAGCCATTTTTGCGCGCATATGAGGCCCCGGCGATATAACTGAATTCTTTTTTATTAATTCTCGCTAAAAGAATTTCAGCGAACGGCCATTCTCCCATTCCACGGACAATAATGTCAATAAACCGATGACTTTCCAGAAAAGCGCGGATATTATCAAAATTGCCCGGCATCATCGGTCCGCCAAAAACTATCAGGCAATCAGGAAACGCGGCCTTCCCAAGCCGGGCGATTTCAAGGCTTTGTTTGAAATTCCAGCTGTAAGTGGAAAAAGCGAGGACATCGGGATTTTCATAGGACGCTACTGTCTGCGATGGCTTCTCTCTTAATATTTTAATATCAAAATCATATTCTTTATAAATTTCAGGAATGCTTTCAGCATAGGAAACAAGCAATCCAGCCGAAAGCGGCAAAAAATTTTTCCAAGATCCTGATTGTATCTGATGGACATAAACTTTTCTTTTTTTCACTTGACTGGTTTCCATATAATATAAGTAAATCCCTCCATATACAAACTTCCGAAAAATAATCTTTTTACTTTTAATATCTTGATTTTCCCTTCCGCTTCCAATTCTCTCAATCGCGTCAGATAACCTTGCGTATATCCTCTTTTTTTGTGAAATTTTATGGCTAAATAATCAACAAGATTATTCTCATCATACGTTTCAATAATCGGCTCAATATGAATGCATATTCCGGGAGATTGTTTCAAAAGAAATTGCAAAAACGGCTCAAAGTCGCTGGCTATTTGCTCTATTGTTCCGGAAGTGAAAACAGCCGCTCCCGGTTTGACTTCAAAACTCTCGTTCGGCTGCCTTAAATTAAAAACATAACCTTTTATTTTCAAATTATGCGCGTTGGCTATTCGGTTAATTAACTCCGGGGAAGACGGAACGAAATCCAAGCCGTAAAAATTTTTATCAGGATACATTTTTGCCATAGGCACGAGATTATATCCGCTTCCGCACCCAAAATCATAAATATCGTTATAATCTTTCAAATATTTCCTAAAAAACCAAGTCCTAAAAACATTAAAATAATCATGCTCAAAATTAGGATCAACAGGCATAATATATTGCTGATTAAATCTTATCACCTGATTGGATCTGATAAACTTAGGCGTTATTTTGTTCAAATCGTAATTGCTTTCAATAAATTCCTTAAGGTTCTCCGACCAGCCGGTTTCCCATTGAGCTGTCCTTGTTTCCGCGCCGATAATTTGATTGTCGATTTCTATTTTTTTTAAAACATTAAGTATAATATTATCTCTCTCTTCGCCTTCAATAATTCTATATCTAAAATCATTTTTTTCAATCAATTCTCTGCAATCAAAAAGAATGTCGTCCGGGGTTGCGCCAAAAGAACGGGCAAAATCATCTACTGTGATTTTTCTATTAAATAAAAACTGCCCTGGGTTTGAAGTATTTTTCTGCGGTAAATTTTCTTCCATAATTGATTTAACAACGCTCTCAACATCCAAACAATAATTTTTATGCAGCCATCCTCTGCTGCCGTAATTAAAGCATTGTTCATCTTTGAGGCTTATCATCTTTAATGGTATATATTTTTTATTTTCAATCAAAAAATTACTTACAATATCCCCTATTCCTCCTATTGCGGAATTCTCTTCAAGAGTTATGAGTTGCTTAGATTTTTCAATAATTCTCAATAGCGCTTCTTTATTCACCGGTTTTATCATATACAAATCAGCAACCCCTGCGCCAATGTTATTTTTTTCAAGCTCTTTTGCGACTTTCACAGCCTGATGACTCATAAATCCAGTACTAATTATGTTTATATCTTTCAAATTTCTTAATACCCTTAAACCATCTGAAAAATTATTATTTCCATCAGTCAAGACCGGAAATATTCCCTTATCAAGCCTAACATACACAGGGCTCCTGCTTTGATAAGCGAAATTGGCGCAAACAGCGGCAGAACAACTGTCAGCCGGATTTAAGATTGTGATTTCAGGCAAAGTCCGCATAACAGCGATATCCGCAACCGCGTGATGAGTGGGCCCGTCATTTTCAAAAGAAAGACCTGCCCCAACGCCTATAATAGTTATCGCTAAATTCATCCCGCAGATATTGGTTTTAATATGTTCATAACAGCGCATCGCTATAAAAGGAATCATAGAATAAACAAAAACCTTCTTTCCGCTCAACGCCAAACCGGCGGCAACAGCAATCATATTCTGTTCAGCCACGCCGATATTTATAAATTGTTCAGGCAAATCTTTTTTATACTTTTCCAAACTGAAAGCATCCGCGTCAGCGGTAATAAATATGACATTCTTGTCTTTTGACGCGATATCATATACTTCGTCAAAAAAACCGTCTCTGATATCTATGTTGTTTTTTTCTCGCTTGTTATCCATAATTTCAATTATCTCCGCCTTATCTCCGTCGCATCTCCATCGATTTCGGAAAAAATTTTTGCTGAAGTTTCGGTTAAACTTTTTATCTAGAAATTTAATTCCTTCCTGGCAATATCTAATTCTTCCGCAGTCGGAACAGAATGATGCCATTTTATCCCGTTTTCCATAAAAGAAACTCCCTTGCCTTTTACTGTGTTGGCGATAATCATCAATGGCTGTTCCAAATTATCAAAATTATCCATTACATTTATAATCTCCTCAAAAGAATGTCCATCAATTGTTATGCACTTCCATCCGCAAGCCCTTAATTTGTCTTCCAGTTTGCCGGAACCGTCATCTTCTATAACATCAGTAACAGAAAGCCTATTGCGGTCTATGATGCCAATTAAATTGTTTAATTTTTGCTGGCTGCTAAACATTATTGATTCCCAAATAGAACCTTCTCCGCATTCGCCATCGCCGATTAAAGCAAAAACCCGATAATTTTTATTATCCATTTTAGCCGCCAAAGCCATTCCAGCTCCAATTCCTAAAGCATGACCCAAAGAACCCGTGTTATATTCCACGCCAGGAGTATCAATATTAAGCTGACCGCCCAAACTGCTGCCGTTGCTCCCGTATTCTTCCAATCGCGATCTGTCAAAAAATCCCAAATCAACCAAAATATTATATAAAGCCAAACAAGCATGCCCTTTTCCTATCACTAATCTGTCTCTGTCCTGCCATTTATGATTTTTTGGATCAAATTTCAAAATTCCTCCATAATACAAAGCCGTTAAAATATCAACGCAAGAAAAAGTTCCTCCAAGATGGCCTTTGCCTGTCCTGGCAACGGTTTCCAAAACTTCTCTTCTCGTCAAATTTGCCTTTTTTTTAAGTATTTCCGTATCTACTGTCATATTGTCTCTATTTTTAAGGGTTTGATTATTTTTTGCTTATTGTCGCAGACAACTTCTATAAAAGCCGGCCCCGGCTGGCTAATAATTTCTGAAATTTTACTGTCTATTTCTTCGTAATTCTGGATATTAAAATATGGCAGATTAAAAGCGGCCGCCACTTTCTGGAAATCCAAAACTTCGTTACAACTCGCTTGATCGGAATTAATGTATCTGCCTTCGCACAAAGCGTCTTGGGTATTTCTTATGGAAACATACCCGCCGTTATTTATGACGAAAAGTTTGATATTTTTTTTATAGAAAGACATTGTTTTTAATTCTTGGATATTTAGTTCCAAAGAACCATCGCCTGTCACTGCCAATATCTGTTTGTCTTTATCCGCTGTCGCGCAACCAATAGCCAAAGGAATTGCCAAGCCCATAGAAGCAAAGGCGCCGGAAGTTATTTCCCGCTGGCCTTTTTCAAATTTGAGCGCCTGTCCAGACACAAAATTAGAAGATCCGGCGTCGTTTACGAAAATATTATTTTGGCCGGAAAGAGCGTCAAGCCGACTGACAAAATAATACAAATCAATTAGATTTCTCTTAAATTCCGGAATAATCAATGGATATTTTTCCTTATAATTTTTGCACATTTCCAGCCATTGAGAATAATCAGGCAAATTTATCGCGCTAAGCTTGCTTAAAAATACAGGAAGCGCTTTTTTTAAATCCGCTTGAATCGCTAAATCAATTTTAACCCCGGGTTTTTTTAATTCCGCTTCGTCTATGTCAACCATCGCCAATTTCGCGTTGTCGGAAAAACCGTCTAAATTATTACCGACAAAAGGAATTGCCAACCTACTGCCTAAACCAATAATCAAATCGCTCTGCTTCATTATTAAGCCTGTAAATCTGGAACCGTGCATTCCGCCATGGCCGAAATTATTTTTATTGGAAAATGGCAGAATATCCTGGCCTAAACGAGAAAAAATTACCGGAATATTCAATCGTTCAACCAACTTCTTGAAATCATCAATCGCCCCAGCCATTCTTATCCCCTGCCCTGCGATAATAAGCGGCCTGCTGGAGTTTTTCAAAAGCTCAAAAATTTTTTCAATGCTTAATTCCAAAACTTTTGAATCAATTTTATCTTCCCAATGGTGAAACATTTCAAGCTTTTCTTCGTCAACTATTGCTGACTGGACATCCAACGGAATATCCAGCCAAACAGGGCCTTTTCTTCCGGACTTGGCAAAATAAATAGATTTTTCCAAATGATAACGGATTGTGTCCGGGTCGTTCACTATTGCCGCGTATTTGGTTATTGAGCTCACGATATCAATAATATTAAGCTCCTGGATTCCTAAAGTTCTAAGCCCTCTGATTCTTGCGTTAAAAGTAGTCCTGTTTTTTTCAACCTGGCCGGAAATAATCAAAATCGGCGCCGAATCAACCCATGCTTCAGCCAACCCGGAAACCGCATTTGCCCCGCCAGGACCTGTCGTAACATAAACAACGCCTAAATTGCCTGTTAATCTGGCGTATGCCTCTGCCATCATTGGAGCTGTTGCTTCGTTTCTAGCGCAGATATAGTTAAGATTCTTATTGCGCGCCACTCCGTCGTCAAGATAAATTGAACCTCCGCCGGACAGCATAAAAACATCTTTAACTCCCTGTTTATAAATAAAATCCGCTATGTAATCCGCTACTCTTGTCATAATTTCTTATGGAACTCCTTTATTTTATTTAATGTTTCTTCAATCATTTTTAGGTCGGCGCTGGCATAGCAAAGCCGGATATGGTCTTTCCCAAATTCGCCAAAACAAGTCCCGGGCAAAAGGCATACGCCCGTTTCCCGCAAAAGCTTTTCCGAATATTCATCCGCGTTTAACCCGGTGTTTTTAATGTTTGGAAAAGCGTAAAACGCTCCTTCCGGCAGAACGCAAGATATCCCGGGAATATTATTCAGACCTTGAATTAATAAATCCCGCCGTTCTTTTAAGATTTTAATTCTCTCCGTTAAAAAATTTTGGTCGCCCAATAAAGCCGCTCTGCCGCCGAGCTGGACGAACGGAGGCAAGCAGGAAATAATTGTTTCCAAAAGCAACCCCATTTTTTGGATAACTTTTTCCGGACCAACGGCATATCCTAACCGCCAGCCAGACATAGAATAAATCTTGGACAAACTGCCCAAAATAATAGTCCTTTCTTTGCATTGATCTTCCGCGCTGGCCGAATAATGGCTTTTCCCAAAAATAATTTTTGAATAAACCTCGTCGCTCAAAAGATAAATATCGCGCTCTTTGGAAATATTCGCCATTCCCGCCACCTCTTCTTTGGTCATAACTGCGCCTGTAGGATTCTGAGGAGTATTAATAATGATCAATCTTGTTTTGTCGGTTATTTTTTTTGCGACATCTCCAGGATTCATCCTGAAACTATTTTCTTCTTTTACTTGGATAGGAACAGGAATCATCCCGTTATAATTTATTACCGAATAATAAGTGGGAAAGCCAGGGTCGGGATAAATTATTTCTTCTCCGGGATTAACTACGCAACGGCTTACGAAATCTATAACAGCGTTTGCCGGGCAAATTAAAACCTGCCCAAGGGAGGGTTTAAACCCGTAATTTAATTCTATATAGTCAGCCACTGCCTCGCGAAGTTCTATTATTCCCATAGAACCCGTATAATGAGTCAGATTATTATCAAGAGCTGTTTTTGCCGCGTTTATAACATGGCTCGGAGAATTAAAGATCGGGTCCCCTATTTCAAAATGGATAATCTTTCTGCCAGCCCTTTCCATTTCTTTTGCCCGAGACAAAAGCCCAAACATCGGCTGACCCAATAAATTATCCGCGATTTTTGATAATTGTTTCATATTTTTTTGAATTATATTTTTGAGATTTGAGATTTGATTTTTGAAATTTACTTCCATCTCCCTTTCGGTCCCTGGGAAACGGTTAAAATATGTCTATCTTCAAACGGCTCAATTGGCGCTAATCTTCTCTTGGAAATTGCCCCCCTCCCCTCTTTATGGCAGTAAATAGATTCAAGCGCAATACCTTTGGCTGAATCTTTTTTTATCACCCAAAATTGGTCTAAAATCGGCCTATCTTTTGTCACTCCAAATTCCAACCAAAGCCGGGGTCTCTTTTTGTGTTTTTTAAAAAATTGGATCCCTCGCGACAGATTATGATAAAAATAAGAGGATATTTTATAAACCAGAGGATTATTGAGAATAGAAAACTTTTTTTTCCAAAAAATCGCGGCGCTAGATTGAACCTCTTCTACCCAGGCATTTTCAGCGAAAACCAATCTGCCGCCGATTTCATACATTCTCATCGCTATATCGAGATCCCAATACTGGGCGATAAAGCGGTTATCTATGCCCCCAAGTTTTTTCCACATTTCTCTCTTCATTAACGCGCCAAACGGCATTCTCGGCGAATTATTGTCGTCTGTCCAATAATAACCTTGCTCAACAGACAAATCATTGCCTCCCAAAATATACCCGCAAGACACCATCGCTTTATCATCGTTTAAATTTCTAAATATCTCGTAAATATTATCTAACGCGCGCTCGCTAAATACGCAATCGTCCCCGGTATGCATAATTAAGTCGCCTACAGCATAACGGCTGCCTATTTCATAACATTGGGCTGGTTTTGTTTCGCTATATATAAAATGGCAATTTTCCGGCAGTTTGAAATTCGGAATTTTATTGCCAACAAAAATTAATTCAAAAGGAACCTTGTTGGAAGATAAGGAATTATATAATCTCATCCAAAATTCTGGATGAATCATAGAACCAAAAAGGCTTATAATTGGATCTTTTCTCATTTTATTAGATCCGCGGATTAGGCCTCCAGACAACGAAACAGTACGCGTCATGATATAAATTTCCCAGGGCCACTTTTTTAATTTTTATTATTCTAATTTTATTTTCCGATTCCATTTTTTTTAAACTTGTTAAAAAATTTCCTAAATATCCTCTCTTTTTATGAAACTTTATAGCTAAATAATCAAATAAATTATCCTGATCGTATAACTCAACCAACGGTTCCATATGCGCGCAAATTAAAGGGAATTTTTTCAGAAGATAATCTAAAAATATCTTATAATTTTCTCCTAATTGCTCTAACGCGTCCATAGTTAAAATTGCGCCGTTATCTTTTATTATTAATTTTTCGTCAGGAGAAAACATATCAAATAAGCGCCCCTCCATATTCCAGTTATAACGCTTTGCCAGTTTATTGACGATATCCCGGGAGGCCTCTACCCAATCCAAGCCATGCAGTTTTTTCTCTGGATAAAGTTTTGCTAAAATAGGCAGATTATATCCAGTGCCGCACCCAAACTCATATATAAAAGACGAATCTTTAAGATACTCGGAAAAAAACCAAATTCTAAAAATAGTGTACCAATTGACTTCAAAGCGTGAATCTAACGGCATAATATAATCCCCGCAAAACCTCATCGGCTGGTTGGGCTTTAAATATAATGGCACAAGCCTGCTTATATCGTAATTATTTTTTGTGAAATCTTCTAAATTTTCCGACCAGCCCCTTTCCCAGCGAATCTTATTTTTTTTGCCGGATTTTGACAATTCTCCGGAATCCAACCGCCTTAAAACAGATAATATAATTTGATCTCTCTCCGATTGATTAATTTTTCTGTAACGGAAATCAAACTTGTCAATCAAATCTCCGCATTCTTTAGGTATTGATTTTTGGTCTGCTCCAAATAATTTAGCGAAATCTCTTATGGTTAATTTGTATATTTTTTGAGGCATAAATTATCCGATGTTTTTAATAATTTTTTCGTAGTTTACTTTGAATTATATTTTTGATATTTAAAATTTGATTTTTGAGATTTATTTCCATCTTCCTTTCGGCCCTTGCGAAACCGTTAAAATATGCTTATCTTCAAACGGCATAACCGGCGCTAACCTTTTTTTGGAAAGAATGCCTTTTTTTGTGTTTGCGCAATGTATTAAATCCATCGGAATATTTTCTGAATTATCTTTTATTACCCAAAGTTTTTCTAGAAATGGGCCGTCAGAACCTATCCCAAACTCCATAAAAAGCCGCGGGTTTGTTTTTTCTTTCTTAAAAAACAAATATATTTTAATCAACATCCGGCGAAGCAGAGGAAATGTCCGCAAAATACCTTTAATTATTTCTGGCTTTCTTTTCCATGGGCCCGACTCTGGTTGCAACTCTTCAGCCCATGCATTTTTAGAAACAACAACTCTGCCGCCAATTTCATAAATCCTCATAGCTATGTCTAAACTCCAATTTAAGGCGATAAAATTTCTATCAACGCCGCCGATTTTTCTCCAAGTTTTCTTTCTCATTAAATTAGTAAGAGGCACTATCGGCGAATTATGGTCATCTGCCCAAAAATAACCAGCTTCAGCGGCTATATCTTTGCCATTTAAGATATATCTGCAAGATAATATAATTTTATCGTCATTTATTTTTTCAAACTCCTCGTAAAGATTATCCAAGGCATGCTCTGAAAAAACCTCGTCGTCCGCAAAATTCATAATTAAATCGCCTACAGCATAGCGGCTTCCGATTTCAGCGCATTGGGCCGGTTTTGTTTCGCTATATATAAAATGGCAATTTTCCGGCAATTTGAAATTCGGAATTTTATTGCCGACAAAAATTAATTCAAAAGGAACTGTGTTGGAGGATAGCGAATTATATACCCTCATCCACAATTCCGGATGAATTGCCGGGCAAAAAAGACTTATAATTGGATCTTTACTCATTTTGTTTTATTGGATTCCCAAACAACGAAACAATAACCATCGTGAAACAAATTGCCCATTGTTGTTTTTTTAATTTTTATTATTTTAATTTTATTTTCCGATTCCATTTTTTTTAAACTTGTTAAAAAATTGCCTAAATATCCTCTTTTTTTATGGAATTTCATACCTAAGTAATCAAACAAAATATCATGATTGTATAATTCAACCAATGGCTCCATATGCGCGCAAATTAAAGGGGATTTCCCTACAAGATAACTTAAAAATGTTTTGTAATTTTCTCCCAATTGCTCAAATCCGCCCATAGTCAAAACAGCGCTATTGTCTCTTAATATTAATTTTTCGTCAGGAGAAAACATATTAAATAAATGGCCTGTCATATTCAGGCGATACTGTTCAGCTAATTTATTGACAATATCTTTGGAGGCCGGAGACCAATCCAAGCCATGCAGCTCTTTTTCTGGATAAAGCTTTGCCAAAATAGGCAAATTATAACCGGAACCGCAGGCAAATTCATAGATAGCCGAGGCACCCTTAAAATATTTTTCAAAAAGCCATGTTCTAAAGATTGTGTACCAATTAACTTCAAAATTCGCGTCCAAAGGCATAATATAATCTCCGGAAAACCTGATTGACTGGTCTTTCTTAATATACTTTGGAACTAATTCCGCGATATCGCAATCGCTTTTAATAAAATTGTTAAAATTTTCCGACCAACCTGTTTCCCAAGAACTCTCTCTTTCTTTGCCGGAGAAAGACAACTCTCCTGAATCAATTTTTTTAATAACTTTTAAAATAACCGCATCTCGTTCAGAACTGTTTAATTTCCTATATCTGAAATCAAACTTGTTAATCAAGCTTTTGCAATTTTCGGAAATATCATCAATGGTTGTGCCCAATAAGTTAGCGAAATCTCTTATGGCTAATTTATATATTTCTTGGGGCATAAATAATTTGCTGTTTTTGATAATTATTTCGTATATAATCGTAAAACGCAAAACGAAAAGCTTAAAACTAATGTGTCGCTTAGCGACTACTTATAAGATATGCTACTCCACGACAAAATAAGATGTTCTGGAAACGTAGGGAAATCTTTTTAATTTTATATTATTTAATCCGAAAACTTCATTAAGCGCCGCTGTTTCTCCCGGAGAATCATGGTCATTTAATTCATCAAATCCTAATATACTGCCTTTAATCAGGCGCGGCTTAATCGCTTCCAAACATTTTTTTGTCGGCTCATATATGTCAAAATCAAAATAAGCCAAACTGATAATTGTTTCAGGATATTCTTTAAGGAATTTATCTATTGTCAGAGTAGCGTCTCCTGCCACAATATCAAATTTTTTAATATGAGACATAGGATTGTCTTTTTCCTGCAATTCCATTATTTTCCTTAAATAATCAACATAATTTTCCGGTAAAGAAAGATTGTCTTTAACCATAAGGTCAGAACCGCCGTCTTTTTCCGAAATACCAGGAAAACCGGTGAAAGTGTCAAAACCAACTATTTTTCTGTGCCGATTAAACGGCTCGTATATTCCTCTTAAACTGGAAAATAGGGCAAGATTCTGACCCCACCATGTTCCGAATTCAATAACAATTCCCTGGGTATCAATAATTTTCTTATAAAGATAGTCCACAAAAAGAATTCTTGCCAGATTCTTAGAATTTAAAAATAATCCGAGGTTGGAAAGAATTTGGTCGTTTGGGATGGGACAATTTCTGAAATGTTCAACAAATTGGTCTCGGGCTGATTTTTCTTCTGGGCTGTTATAAAACTTAGGTATATTTTTTTCCATAAACTTAAAAATAAATAATACTATTATATTTTAATTCGGCTTTAAAGCTTTTTTCTAATATATGCCGTGATTGGTTTTTCGCCGTTATGGGCGATAACCCATGCCCAATAGCGGACTCTTCCTTCCACTAATTGGTATTTATCGCCTTCTCCCTTAATCAGCCGGACTGGTTTTATTTCCTCGTTAAGATTATTTTTAAAATATTGAGCCAAGTCATTGGGGCTCGGGACAAAATTTAATTTATTCTCTATCGCCTGTTCTATTGTTTTATAAACCCTTCTATTACTCTGGCCTTCGGCGCTTACTTCTATTTTATCCACTTGAATATATGATGGCTTTGCATTGTAAAGATCGCTTATTTTATTAAAATCTTCTTTACTTATCTCAAAATCAGCCGCCCCGGCATTTTCTTTTATGTATTTCCGATTCGCTGTGGGAATGGCAATAACAACAGGATGCGCAATCAGCCAATTCAGCGCTATCTGGGCAATAGTTTTATTATATTTTTCAGCAATTTTTTCAAAAATTTTTAACTTGTCGTTATCTTCAGGAATAATTCTTCCCTGGTCTAACGGACTATACGCTATTGTTATTATTTTTTCTTTCTCGCAGTATGGGAGAATGTTATTTTCAATAAACCGGTCAAAAAAATTATATTCAATCTGGAAAGAGTAAATTTTATTTTTATCCAGCGCTTTCTGAACTTCTTTTATTTGCTCTAAATAAAGATTGCTTAGGCCGATATATTTTATTTTCCCCTGACAGACAAGTTTTTCCATCGCTTCCATTGTTTTTTTAAACGGAATTTTTGGATTAGGCCAGTGCATTTGATAGATATCAATATAATCAGTTTTCAATCTTTTCAAGCTTCCTTCAACCGCCGTTAAAACATCGTTATATGAATTATGCTCGGGAGCAAACTTTGTGCAAATAATAACTTTTTCTCTTATCCCCTTGATGGCTTTTCCGATAATCGTTTCTGAATTTCCATTATCATAATTTTCCGCTGTATCAATAAGATTCATTCCCAAATCAATGCCTTCGCGCAAAACACTTATTTGATTTTCGTCCCACGGATAATCCCCCATTCCCTGTCCAATAGCCGGCAATATTACGGAAGTATTATTCAGTTGTTTTGTCTTTTTCATTTTTAAATCTTTTACTTTGAATTAAAAAGGTCCTTTGAATTTTTTTTCATAGCTATAAAAAATTTCTTTTGATAAATCAGCATGGCTTATGCCAAGCATTTTTTCAGCTGTCCTGATAATTTTTTCGGCATTGGGATAAAATTCGTTTTCCAAATGCCTTGCTGTCGGGCAGGGTGTATGAGCGTATCCTATTCTCTGAACAGAACATCTTAATCTGCCAAAACATTTTTCAGAAACCCGAGCCGCCACCTCAGCGCTAAATCCGCAATCAAGCCAATCATTGTCCGCCACAATGCACCGGCCTGTCTTTTGCACTGACTTAATAACCAGCTCATCATTAAACGGAGAGATTGTCCTTGGGTCAACTATTTCAACGCTTACGCCTCTTTTCTTCAAAATTTCAGCTGCTTCCATAGCCTCAACATTCATCCATGAAGTCGCCACGATCGTTAAATCCTTACCCTCCCTTAAGATATTCGCCAAACCTAATGGTATGGCGTATGGCTCTTCTGGAACATCTTCTTCCTGATAATAAAGCCACCTATGCTCAATAACTATCACCGGATTATTTTCCCTAATCGCTGACACTAATAATCCTTTAGCATCTCTGGCGGTAGTTGGAATAACAATTTTTAACCCCGGAATATGAGCAAAAACAGAATACATGCTTTTGCTGTGCTGGAAGCCCTGTCCCCATCCCCTGCCGATAATCGCCCTAATTGTAAGCGGAACATTCATCTTTCCGCCTGACCCATAATTCCAACTTGAAACGATATTAGCAAGCTGGTTCATCGCTAAAAGCAAAAAATCAACCCTCTCATGAATATGTATCGGACGCATCCCGTTTAATGCCGCTCCTAATCCGAAACCGGTCATTGCGTCTTCAGAAATCGGGGTGTCAAAACATCTCTCTTCGCCAAATTTCTCCACTAAACCGTTAGTTGTTCCGAATATCCTTTTATTGTCCGGAACTCCTATGCCATAAACAAAAACATTAGAATCCCTTTCCATCTCTTGAGAAATGGCTTCGTTTATCGCTTGGCAATAACTAATTCTCCTTTCCCCGTTAGAAATTTCCATAATTTTGTTCAGAAATTGCCCCTTATCTTATTAAAAATAAAAAATTCTAATCTAATGGGGCTCATAAAAAACATCTTTATACACCTCTGATATTTCTGCGAAGGGCGCTTTATCGGCCAAATCAACGCTTATTCCAATTTTATCGTCTATTTCTTTTTCAATTTTTTTTATATTATCCTCCGCCATACCAAGGACCAAAAGTTTTTTTCTCTGCAAGTCAATCGGGTCTTTTTCTTTCCATTTTTCAAACTCTTCTCTTAGCCGATATTCTTCATTAAAATATTCATTAACTCCAACATGTTCTAAATACCTGTAATATCTTAAATGCAGAAAACAAGGCATTCCATTCGCGCTCATTAAATCTATCGCTCGCCTGGTTAAATTATAAATAACTTCCGCGTCAGTGCTTTCTTCTTCAAAAACATTGCAATCAAACTTAGAAACAATTTCAGAAATATTTTTATAGCCATGCCTTTTAATGTCAGGCGTATTTTTAGCAAATCTATTGTCCTCGCAAATAAATAAAATCGGCAGTTTCATTAAGCAGGCAACATTTAAGCTTTCCCAAAAACAGCCTTCCTCAATAGCCCCGTCTCCGAAAAATATAGCCGCGATTTTATTATTTTTTTGCCGCTTGTTGGCAAAAGCGACTCCGACGGCAACCGGAATGCCTCCTGCGACAATGGCCATTACTCCCATTAAACCCATTTCAGGCGCTGACAAATGCATAGAGCCGGCCTTTCCTTTTGCTCCGCCGGTTACTTTCCCATACATTTCCGCGAAAAATTGGTCTGTTTCCCCTGTTTTAGCCAGATACAATCCATGACTGCGGCAACTGCCAAAAACATGGTCTTCTTTTTTCAACGCCTGACAAATACCGACAACAATGGCTTCTTCGCCCATAGACATATGCATAGGCGTTTTCATTTTATCCTGCGGATAATATTCCTGAATCTTTTTTTCCGCGGTCCTGATTAAATATAATTTTTTGTAAAGCTCTGTATTTAAATCAAACATATTGCAATTACATTTATTTTCCTCCATTTTTATAATAATCCCTCCAATAATTTAGCAAATCATCCAATGTTTTATCAAATTTTATTTCTGGCTTCCAGCCGGTAGCAGAAATAAATTTGTCAACGCAAGGAATCTGAAAAGTAACATCAGACGGCCTCAAACGGCTGGGGTCAACTTCAATTTTTATATCTTTTACTTGCGAAAGATTCAAGAGCCGATCAAGCATTTCACCGACAGTCATTGTTTCAACCCCGCCTACATTATAAACTTCTCCGGCGAGGGATTTATCCGCCAATAGCCAATAAGCCCTTACCGCGTCTTTAATATCCAAGTATGTTCGGACGCTATTTAAATTTCCGACTTTAATCGCCGGCGGTTGCTGCCCCGCTTCAATCGCGGCAATTTGTTTGGCAAAATTTGATTCGGAAAAAACCTCGCCTCGCCTCGCTCCCGTATGAGTGAAAAGCCGGGTCCTGATTGTTTTAATTTTCCAAGACAGCCAATATTGCAAGCCGAGCATATCTTCCGCCACTTTGCTTACAGCGTAAGGCGAAGCGGGCCTGAATGGATTTGTTTCTTTAATCGGCGCCTCTTCTTCTTTCACTTGTCCATAAACCTCTGATGACGAGCAGATATGAAATATCGGATCATAATTAGAACTAATTTTCAGTCCTTTTACCGCTTCCAACAAATTGCAGGTTCCTATAACATTCGCTTCCAAAGTTGATATGGGAGAAATAAAACTAAAATCCACATAAGATTGGGCCGCTAAATGGAATATGACATCCGGCTTATGTTCCGCCAAAATTGCTTGGATAGAGGGCAAGTCAGTTAAGTCGCCATATTCTAAAACAACTTTATTAAGAATATGTTTTATATTATCCTTTGGCGATCTCCATCGGCTCAAACCGAAAATTTGGACATTGGGAAAATTAGCTAAAACATAGTCCGCCAAGTGACTGCCCACAAAACCTGTTATTCCCGTAATTAAAATTTTATTTATTTGAATCATAATTTTTCTTTGCCGCGCCATGGTCCCGCCAATAAGACGAAGACGGATAAAATTTTCTATCCAAGCGGACCTTGATAATCTATATTCCAACTTAAAAGCGGCCTGATTGCCCCAAGGTATTGACCCGGCATATACATTGTTCTGTCTGCGCTGTATTCCTCATATATCCGAAAAAATACAGCCGGTTCTTTAACTGCGTCGGCCGGCTGGCCGATATCTCTACTCAAATAAGCGTTAACATAATATGTGCCTTCATTGAATAAATTAGCCGGCATTCTGCAGGAACATTTGTATAGGCCCGGCTCGTATTCTTTCCGCCCCCAATTTTTATCATGGAGATTCATTGTATAAAAAAGTAAAACCCCAAACTGATTGTATAAATGCAGACTCGGAGTTATTTTTGTTTTTTTAAGACACCAAAATTCTATTTCAATATCGCACGGCTCGTTTATTTCTATATTAAGAGAAACCTCGCCCTGTTTATTAACCGCTTTTATTGATTTAAATTTCATTAACTCAGAGCCAGGCGCGTCCTCAAAAGACCAAGAAATTTGGCTTGACGAACCGCCTTCTGTGGAAAGGTATTCGTTGACCACTTGCGATGCCGGGCCTTGAGCCGCTACCTTGCCTTGCCGCAATAATATCGCCCTGCTGCAAAGGGAAGAAATAGCAGACATATTATGACTCACAAACAGCACTGTTCTGCCTCCTTTTGCCACCCCCTCCATTCTTTTCAAACATTTTTTTTGGAAAGCCGTATCCCCCACTGCCAAGACCTCGTCTATAATTAAAATCTCTGGCTCAAGGTGAGCCGCCACGGAAAAAGCCAAACGAACATACATTCCGCTAGAATATTTTTTGACCGGAGTGTCTAAAAATTTTCCGATCTCGGAAAATTCAATAATTTCATTAAATTTTGATTCAATTTCTTTTTTAGTCATACCTAAAATCGCGCCATTAAGATAAATATTCTCTCTGCCGGTTAATTCCGGATGAAAACCAGTGCCGACTTCCAGCAAACTGCGCACTCTGCCTTTAATTATCGCTTCTCCTTCAGTCGGAGGAGTAATTCGGGATAAAATTTTCAAAAGAGTGCTTTTGCCCGCGCCATTCAAACCGATAATCCCCAATACCTCGCCTTCTTCCACTGAAAAACTTACATCTTTCAACGCCCAAAAATTTTCTCTGCTTGCTCTATAATCCCTTAACCATTGGAACGGATTTTTTAGAAAATCAGAAATATCCTCTCTAATCGAAAAATAGGCTTCTCTTCTTGCGCCTATGCGATAACTTTTTGATAAATTATTAACTTCAATAACTTTCATATAATTACTATATTAAATCTGCAAAATATTTTTCCGTCTTGCGGAAATAAATAATGCCAAGAAAAAAAATAATAATGCCAAAAACAGCTGATGCGCCTAAGAGCCACCAATTAATTGCCCCTGTTCCCAATAAGCCGGCTCTCATTGTTTCAATTACTCCCGACATCGGATTAAAATAAAACAGCCATTGGTATTTTCCTAAAATACTGGTGGCGTAAATAACAGGCGTAACAAAAATCAATGTTTGGAGAAAAAATGGCAAGGCGTAGCGAACATCGCGATATTTTACATTTATTGCCGCAAGAATTAATCCCAAGCCGGTAAAAGATAAAAAAGTGATAAATAGGCAGGGAATAATCAATAAAATACCGATCAGGGTGGGAATAAAATGATAATAAACCATTAAAGCGACAAAAACCAGCGAAGCGAAAAATAAATCAACCAAATAAACAATTGTAGTTGAAAAAGGCAGAATCAGGCGGGGAAAATATACTTTTTGAATAAGGTTTTGACTGCCAAGCAGGCAGCTGCTGATTCCACCTAAAGAGCTGGAAAAATAAGTCCAAAAAAGCAAACCAGTATAAACAAAAATCGGATAAGGGATATCTCCTGAACCGATTCCAGCCACTCTGCCGAAAAAAATACTGAAAATAAACATTGTCACGAATGGCTGAATAACAGCCCAAAGAGCCCCCAAAACAGTTTGCTTATATCTTACTTTAAGGTCTCTCCATGCCAAAAAATACAAAAGCTCCCTATACAGCCAAAACTCTTTTAGATTGAGGGTAAATCCTTTTTTCGCGTTTATTATGGTTTCGTTTTTCATTGGCAAATTCATTGTCGTAAAATTCCTCCGATCGGAGGATTTTTACGACAATGAATTTTATACAATTATTGCTTATTATTAAGCGCTTCATACCACTGAATTGTTTTTGCAAGCCCTTCCCTGAAGTCTGTTTTCGCTTTAAATCCGAATTCTTGTTCTGCCAGCGAAATGTCAAGGCATCTTCTCGGCTGGCCGTCTGGTTTTGAACTATCCCAGCGAATTTCTCCCTTAAAATCCATTAACTCGCAAATCAATTCCGCCAGGTCTTTTATTGAAATTTCTGAACTTATTCCCAAATTCACCGGCTCTGGTTTGTCGTATTTTTCTGTGGCTAAAATTATTCCCTCTGCGGCGTCTTCCACATATAAAAATCCTCTGGTTGATTTTCCTGTCCCCCATAATTCAACGAAATTTTTCCCTTCTCTTTTCGCCTCGCCAATTTTTTTGATAATAGCGGCCATTACATGGGATGATTCCGGATTAAAATTATCCCCGGGCCCGTATAAATTCTGCATTAAAAAAAATATTCCGTTGAACCCGTATTGAGACCTATACGCCTGGCTCTGAACTAAAAGCATTTTTTTAGCTAATCCATAAGGAGCGTTTGTTTCTTCAGGATATCCATTCCAAAGATAATCCTCCTTAAAAGGGATCGGGGTGAATTTAGGATAACAGCAAACAGTGCCGATTGATACAAATTTTTCAATTCCCGCCTGGCGAGCCGCTTCCATCAGCTGAATTCCAATTATAGCGTTATCATAAAAAAACTCGCCTGACTTTTCCCTATTTATGCCGATACCTCCAACCTTAGCCGCCAAATGAATAATAATTTCCTGCCCCTGAACCGCTTTTTGGCAATCCCCCCATTTCTTTAAATCTAAATCATTGATTGTCGGCAAAAATAAATTCCCTTTTGGAACATTTCTTTTTTCCAATAAATTTTTAACCAAATGCTTGCCTAAAAATCCATCGGCTCCGGTAATTAAAATTTTCTTTTCTGCAAGTTTTAACATTTTTATTTTCAAAAAGCGGAGTATATCAGCCACGATCGTGGCTGATATACTCCGCTTTTTAGAACTAATCCGTTTTCCACCAACGATTAGGAAATTTTTCTTTTAAAATTTTATCCCCTTCTCCAGGCGCTTCCAGCCCTATTTTTCTAAGATCAGCGTCAATCATAATTTTAACCAAATCAGCAAATTTCACTTTCGGCTCCCACCCCAATCTCTCTTTAGCCTTTAATGGATTGCCTATTAAAACTTCAACTTCTGCCGGCCTCATATATCTTTCATCAATTTCAACGAACTGTTTCCAATCCCCCAACCCCGCGTAATTAAACGCCTCTCTTAAAAATTCTTCTATTGAATGAGTCTCGCCAGTAGCTATAACAAAATCATCCGGTTTTTCCCGCTGAAGCATAAACCACATCGCCTCCACATACTCTGGCGCAAATCCCCAGTCCCGTTTAGCGCTTACATTTCCCAAATAAAGTTTTTTATCAATCCCGGCTTTTATTCTGGCAACGCCCCTGGTTATCTTTCTGGTTGAGAATGTTTCTCCTCGCCGAAAAGATTCGTGATTAAAAAGTATTCCGTTGCAAGCAAAAATGCCGTACGCTTCCCTGTAATTTATTGTTATCCAATGGGCGTATAATTTGGCTGCCGCGTAGGGGCTTCTCGGATAAAAAGGCGTTTCCTCTGATTGGGGCGTTTCAAGAACATTGCCGAATAATTCGCTGGTAGACGCCTGATAAAATTTTGTTTTCTTATCCAACCCCAACAATCTTATAGCTTCTAAGAGCCGTAAAGTTCCAAGAGCGTCGGCGTTGGCAGTATATTCAGGCGTTTCAAATGACACCAGGACATGGCTTTGGGCAGCCAAGTGGTAAATTTCATCCGGAAGAATTTTTTGGATTAAGCTAATCAGGGAAGAACTGTCTGTAACATCTCCGTAATGCAAAAACAATTTTACGCCGTTAATGTGAGTGTCCTGATAAAGATGGTCAATCCTTGCCGTATTAAAAGCGCTGGCGCGCCTGATTATGCCGTGAACTTCATATCCTTTTGACAATAAAAATTCCGCGAGATATGAACCGTCCTGACCAGTAATGCCAGTAATGAGCGTTTTCTTGTTATTCATAAAAGATATTTATAATTTACCACCTTTCAATGACTTTCTTAATTTTATTTTTCATTTCCAAATAAAATTTCTCTCCTTTTTTCTCTGTTTTGGGGGAAACCAATCTCAAAATCTCTCTTCCCAGAATCTTATATCTTCCGCCAACTTTATACGCTTTAATTATTCCTTGTTTCAAATATCTCTTAATGGTGCTTTCACTTACTTTCAAAAAATAGCGCGCCTCTTCGGTTGTATAAACTTCGTTTGGTTTTATTTCCGCCATAAATTAAAAATGACCCCGCATGAGTCATAATAAAAAAATATAAAAAGATAGTCAATATACCTGGTGTTAATAAGTGCCAATAGAGGTCATATACGCGTTCAATACATTAAAACATACTTACAATCCCTTTAATGCCCATAATAATCACTAAAATTATTAAAACTGGTGATGGCATAACTATAAATCCGCTTATAATAAAAATAATCACTGCCATTAAATCAATCCAGCTAAAAAAATTAGTCAGAGAGATCAGCGCCTTGCCAACTAAACAAACTAAAAAAAAGATCATCATTCCAAGAGGAATTTCCCAACCGCTAAACCTTGCCAATAGCATAAAAGCCATTCCTATATCCAATAATCCCAAAATTTTAACCATTATATATAGTAATCATTTTTTGACTTCAAAAAATTTTCCAATAGCCATGAGCTGGATTGAATTTTTCCGCCCTTGCCGACATTAAAAACCATTTTACAGTTTATTTTTTTGCAAGTTGACACTTCCGGAATATTTTTCTTGGTCCTATCGCCGCCATTGGCAAAAATATCAGGCCTTAATTTTTCAAGTTCTATTTGAACACTCATATCTTCCGGATTGCGGCCGTGTTTTGTGATAATAACTCTATCAACCCGTTTTATTGATTCAATAATCTCTTTTCTTTCATCTTGAGGAATAAATACAAAACCTTTCTTTTTCTTCAACCAATTGTCATTATTCAGAATCACCACCAATTCATCACCGAGATTTTTAGCCTGCTCAAACATTCTGATATGACCAACATGAATGGGATCGAATCCCCCGCTTACCGCCACAATAATTTTTTTCTTTTTAGATGAATCTTTTTGCATTTATACTTCCACTTGCGAAGTGAATTTATTAAAATAGAGTAAAATCCTTAATAATCTTAAAAAATGACTTACGTCTTTGTTCTGGTTTATATAAAATTCCGCCAAAACGCCGCGCCACCTCAACAATTCTTTCAAACAAGGACCTCTCCACTTTCTATCGTTTATGGTTAAGTCGGTAAGCTCCAACGCCCGAACAAGACAATTTCCCGCTTCTTTTGCATCACCTTTCAAAAGCCAATTTTTCGTCCGGCTGAGCTCTGCGGCTATATTCAAAATCTGGATTTCTTTTGAATAATTATTCCACCTGCCTCCCGCTAAGCCCTTGTGAATTTCATTATCCATACATCAACTCGTTAATTATTTTTCTAATTTCCTGTTTTATTTTATCATCCTGAACCTCTAACGAAAAATTACTTTTCAGCGGCTTGATATTTATTAAAGAATTATATTCTATTAACTCATCTTCTTTTTTTCTTAAGGGATAAATATTGCCGCCCCAGAGATTTCTGTTGTCTGAACCGTCTTCAATCAAAAGCTCACCTGCGTCAGAGTGAAGCTCTCCGCCCAAAGCGATTATTTTTCGTTCTATGTCAACAACAAATTTCACAACTTCGTCAAACGGCTTGCCCAAAAATTTATTGACATAATCCTTCCCCGCTTTTTTTCTTATAATTTCTATAGGATAATTCATTTATTTTAATTTTAATCAAAACTGAAAAATTTCTTTCATATTTTTATATTGCCTCTATATTACAAATTTATCAAGAAGCAGTATTGTATAAAAAAACCCTCGATTGGAAATATGTTTTCCAGTCAAGGGCTTTAGGCGCGCAACTTCGCTACCGAAATCGTCAAGGATAGGCAAATACTTTTTTGGCGTAAAGTGGTGGAGAGGCGTAAAAAATAAACCTCTCAAACAAAGAAGGCGCGACTTTGCCCCACTGAGCGAGTTCCATGACATCATCCGAGATGAATAATTCTCTCAGCGCGGCACTGTATTCAACAACAACTTTGTCCTGCCCTTCGCCCGCACTGCCCATCAATTCAAGCGCGCTTGTGGCGTTTCTTCGTTCGCTGAACTCAATGAATGCGCCGCCATATTCATTGGCCAAGCGAACATTAATCACTCGGTGCATTGGGCTTAATGCGTTAATTAGTTCATTTAATGAGACGTTTTTTCCTTTGCCGGGCTCCCTGCGCAGAGTAGCCGGACCACCGACCAACTGATAATCATCGTAAATGCCCATTTGGACGATCGGCATAGCGTGGCCCTTGGATTTGAGAAACTCCTGGACTTTCTTGAGTCCTCCGAGCGTTGGTTTGCGTTTCATTGTTTTTTCCTTTCAATTTTCAATGTGTAAATTACCACGATACTCTCGTGGCAAAAGATTAAATGACAATAAACACTAACAACCCTTGTAGTCCCAGTGGCGGACAAGCGGTTCAAACTCTTCCCAAAACTCTTCAGATATCTCGCAATCTCCAGCCGCGGTATTCGTCCACGCCTCTCCCGGGAGACGAGCTCCCGGAATAACGGTTGCAACATGAGAATGCCGAGCGCACCACTGGAGAGCCGCCATTGTAAGCGAAATTCCATACCTGCCGCAGAGTTCCTTCATCTTCCTAACTTGATCAAGGCATTCTTTTGGAAATTCACGAGCGAAATAGGAATCTCTAATAGGCGCTTTAGTCAGAAGCCCTCTTTCAATGGATGAGGCCACCACTAAGCCGACATTATGCTTGACAGCGGCTGGCAGAATCCTTTTGGCGGCTTTCTGGTTTATGAGCGTCCATGCGTTCGGCACCACTGCGGCGTCAAATTCTCCAGTTTCAATGTAATCGGCATTGGTTTCCGGATCGTTAGCTGCCACACCGATAAAATCAACTACTCCTTGCTTCTGAAGTGTCCTTAACGCCGCGAGAGCGCCTCCTGGATTATTCAGGACAAATTCCATATCCTGACCCATTGGATCGTGGAGATAAACAATCCTGAAATGATCTTGTCCCAATCTCCGCTGACTTCCTTCAACCGAGCGCATCACTGCGTCATAAGACGCGTCGTAACGCAGTTCGCCTCCGTCAATGTCGTATCCTACTTTGGTGGTCACGGTACACTTATCTCCCAAATCTGGCCGTATCATCGAAAACGCGGTTCTTATGATTTTCTCGCTCATTCCTTTTCCATACCTTGGAGCGGTGTCAATGAGCGTAACGCCGGCCTCCAAGGCAGTTATAACTGTCGACACGCCCAATCCCAGATCCATGCAGGGCTTCCAAGTGTTTTCCGGCCCATACTCCGTAGACAACAAGTCAAGAGTAGGAATGCCTAAAGTAGCGGCGCCCAACCCCACAATTGAAACTTCAATTCCAGTTCTTCCTAAAATTTTTGTTCTCATGCTTTCTACTCCTATTCTGTTTTCAAATGACAAATACGCAATTAAACGAACTATGCCTCACTTTAATACACCTGCCAAAAATAGTCAAATCTTTTTGAAAAAAATTCTAATCCACAAAAAAAGGAAGGGCTGATCATTACGATCAACCCTTTGAATTTCTTCGACAAGAACATTTACATTCCTGCCATAGCCTTCATCGCCAAGGTCGCTGCTCTTGCCGCGTCATCTGTATTCCATCCGGCGCTAATGACATTTTGGCCGGAACTAAAGATTGCTTCCAATCTTCCGTCGGGTCCCATCAGGCGGACTGGACGATTAAGCATCCTTCCGCCAGGCCCTGCCGTCTCGCAATCATACAATTGGAGATCGGCAAAAGGAACAGGAACATCCACCCTGACAACATGGCTCGGAAAAATAGTGCCATACCAATCGGTGGTCATACCAATCAGGGCGCCGCTTGTTGTTTCTGCGCGATTGATAGCTTTCACGACCAGATTATCTTTCGTAACAGAGATCCTCTTTGCATCAAGAGGTACAACATTTTTGTCTCTCAATCTCCACAGCCCAATATTCTCTTGCAGTTGCTCTTCGGATAAATCCCTAATATAGAAAACCTCCTTACCGCTTGCTATCAGTAATTCCTCTGACAATTCCCTGAGCGCCAAACTCAATGGGTTGAACAACTCTTCAAGGCGCAAAGGATGCCCGCCGAAACCCAACCACCCGCGAAGCGGTATGTCCCGATAAACGCTCGCCAGAAAGCTCATATCATCAAGAGTTGCGATTATCAGATAAATATCCGAGGTGACATACCTCAACGGGTGCTGGCTATCGGCTATTCTATCTGCCCCTTCCCTAACTCTGTCGTCGATCCATTCCTTATCAAAAGCGGCGAAGTGAGCGCGATCTTCTTCTTTGCCGGTGATCATATCCGTATTTTCATCCAGCGCTACGACGAGATTTCTCCCGCCTTGATCGTTGCGTTCCCAACAAACATCAGTAGGCCTCGCTAAAAGCATGGGGAAACTTTCAGACGCTCTTCCCGACTTAATCAACTCTCCAAGTTTCATTTTCTTTTCCTTTCATTTTCCTTATTTCATATTTCAGAGAACAACGCGCAGAACTTTTTGTGCAATTCCGGATTCGCCGTCAAAAAAGACGGGTCTCCCAGCTCCCACTCCTTGCCGTGAATGTCTGTCACTTTTGCCCCCGCTTCCCTAAGAATACAAGTAGCGGCAGCCATATCCCACGGATCCTGACTCAACAATGCGGCGGCATCTAATTTGCCTTCCGCAACATGGCAAAAAGCAACGGTGCCGCAACTCGCATTGACAATATCCACCACGCCATCAGGAGACATTAGCTTTTGATAGTAAGGCAAAAAATCAGTTCTTTTGAAAGAAGCTGTTTCCTTGCCTCCGCCAGCCAAGACCACCGCGTGATTGATATTGCCTTCTCTGGCAACGCAAATCATATCGCCGTTGCAAAACGCTCCTTTCCCATCTCGCGCGGTATACAATAAGCCAAATTTGGGAGCATAAATAACTCCCAAAATAGGCTTTCTGCTGATTGCCAAGGCAATAGATACCGCGAAGACACCGCCAAAAAAACCGCGGGTAAAACCAATCGTTCCGTCCAGGGGGTCAACAACCCAAGTAAATTTAGACCCCAAATTGATCGGGTCGTCTTCCTCTGACAACACATTATGCCTGAGAAAAACTTGAGCTATCCTCCTCCTGATCAGCTCATCGCTTTTTCGATCAACTTCATTTTTGAGATCCGTCCTTCCCTTCCAGTCAAGCTTATTCGCTTTCCCGTGGAAGAACAAAAGCAAATCTCCGGCTTCTCTCGCGACTGAAACCGCAAAATTCAAATAATCATTCATGTTTCCATCATTCCTTTCCTGTTCCTTATTTTGTTTTCAAAGGGCAGACACCATAAACTTAAACGATTTTCTATTTTAATGTGTCTGTCAAAAAAGTCAAATTTCTTCGAGTTAGTTCTAAAAAATTGCCATTTAGATAATTCCTGCTAAAATAGAAATATGGAAAAGATAAAATTTTTAGACAAAATACTCGCGGAAATTGAAGCCCAGCTAACTCCCGCCTATCAACTAAAATTCTGCCCGGACAAAGGGCACGCTATTGACCATATTAAAAGAATGTTAAAA
>Ga0209542_10001846_pt1 | contig 48980 bp, 49 predicted proteins | sample RifCSPhighO2_01_FD_184028 | JGI IMG/M metagenome (GOLD analysis project Ga0209542, IMG submission 184028) | Soil microbial communities from Rifle, Colorado - Rifle CSP2_plank highO2_0.1 (SPAdes) (version 2) | ecosystem: Environmental > Terrestrial > Deep subsurface > Rock core/Sediment ...
GTGACTTTGGCATCAATTACCTTGAGATTAAGCGGCGAGCGGTCGGACATCTGTTCTATGCGTCCTCGGCGCGAGCTCAGGTCACCCGTAGCTTCACCAAGGAAATTTTCCGGCACAATGACCTCGACCTTCATTATTGGTTCGAGAATAACCGGCTTAGCTCGTCTGACACATTCCTGCAAGGCCATGCCGGCAGCAATCTTAAAAGCCATTTCCGAAGAATCGACATCATGATAACTGCCGTCATAGAGAGCCACCTTGAGATCTACCAGCGGATAGCCGGCTATTACGCCTCTGTCCAAAGCTTCATTAATTCCTTTTTCAGCCGCAGGAATAAATTCACGCGGAATCGCACCGCTTTTTATTTCATCAATAAATTCAAAACCCTTGCCACGCTCCTGCGGCTCAACGCGCAGCCAAACATGACCGTACTGACCTCGTCCACCCGATTGCTTGATGTACTTGCCTTCTGCTTGGGCGGTTTCTTTGACGGTTTCCTTATAAGCCACCTGCGGCCTGCCGACATTGGCGCCAACGCCAAACTCACGCTTCATGCGGTCAACAATAATATCCAAATGCAATTCGCCCATTCCGGAAATTATGGTTTCAGCGGTTTCTTCATCGGTTTTAATCCTGAAAGTTGGATCCTCGTCTGATAATTTCTTGAGGGCAAGGCCCATTTTTTCCTGGTCGGCCTTTGTTTTCGGTTCTATGCGAAGAGATATGACCGGCTCCGGAAAAACTATTTTCTCGAGTATTATTTGACTGGCCTGATCGCAAAGCGTATCTCCGGTTTTGGTGCCTTTTAATCCCACGGCGGCGGCTATACCGCCAGCATAAACTTCTTTGATTTCTTCTCGATCATTGGCACGCATTCGTAATAAACGACCAATTCTTTCTTGCTGGCCGGTGGTGCTATTGAATACATAAGACCCGGCCGCAATTTTACCGGAATAAACGCGAAAGAAAATCAATTGGCCAACAAACGGATCAGTGGCCACCTTGAATGCCAGCGCTGAAAAGGGCTCATTCTCGTCTGAGTGTCTGGCCATTTCTTCTCCGGTCTTAGGATCAATACCCCTAAACGCCGTTCTATCGGCCGGAGAGGGCAAGTAATCAACCACACCGTCGAGCATGAATTGAACCCCCTTATTCTTTAGTGCCGAACCGCAAAAAACAGGAACAAGTTTGTTTTCCAGCGTTGCTTTTCTTAAGACTTGGCGAAGCTTATCAATGGAAGGCTCTTTGCCATCCAAATATTCCTGCATAGCCCCATCGTCATGCTCAACAATCTTTTCAATAAGCTCTGCCCTGGCCGTTCCTGCACGTTTCCGCAAATCGTCAGATGGAAAATCTGTCTCAATAACATTTTCTCCGTGCTCGCCTTCAAATTTGTAATATTTCATTTCAAGAAGATTGGCCATGCCATGGAACTGGTCTTCTTCGCCATCGGGCAGTTGCATTTTAATGGCATTGGGAGTCAGGCGCTCCAAAATTGATCTGTACGAACGTTCAAATGAGGCACCCAGACGGTCAAGTTTATTAATAAAACAAATCCTGGGCACCTTGTAGTCGTCAGCGTAGCGCCAGTTAGTTTCTGACTGCGGCTCCACGCCGGCAACGCCGTCAAATATTACGCATGCACCATCAAGCACGCGAAGGGAGCGCTTAACTTCAACAGTGAAGTCTATGTGCCCAGGAGTGTCTATGATATTGAAGCGATATTCGTTCTCCTTGATTTTGGCCTGGCCTACCTTGTGCCAATAAGCCGTAACCGCGGCGGCAGTAATGGTAATGCCTCGCTCACGCTCCTGCTCCATCCAGTCCATTATTGCCTCTCCTTCGTGCACCTCGCCTATTTTGTGGGAAAGGCCAGTATAAAACAGCACTCTTTCGGAAGTGGTGGTTTTACCGGCGTCAATATGCGCAATAATGCCGATGTTTCTAATTTTTTCAATTGGATAATCAGCCATCTTAAAGTAATTTTATAAATTCTTCGATTTCTAAGCCCGATTGTTTTATAATATGTTTTAATGTTTTCGGTTTCAAATCTTTGTTGTGGTAAGGGATCATCACTCCAAGGCGATCCTTAATATAAATGCGGTGGCTGCCTTTTTGTCTCGCGAGAATAAAACCGGCTCTTTCTAGAGCCTTGCTTACTTTCCTCGGTTTTAGAATTGGTAATTTCGGCATTCCTAAACTCTTATCTGGATTGGAGCTACTACCACCCCGCGCTCTTCTTCCGGTATGTCAGCTTTTTGTTCTTTAATAACTTCCAAATACAAACCGGCGGCCTCCTTAATATTATCGGCCGCTTCCTCAAACGTGTCTCCTTCAGATATACAACCAGGAAGAGACGGAATAGTTACTGTAAAACCCCCAGACCTTACGTCTGGTTCAAATATTGCAGTATATTGATAGATTTTTTGAGAAATGCGTTTTGCCATTAATTTTTAGCCTAGCAATTAAATCGGTCAGGGTCAATTGAAGATTGATTGATTTTTTGGCGGTCTGGTAGTTATAGTAGTTTAAGAAATTTAATAATCATGGGTTTAAATTACCAGGCGAAGTGAGCAAAGGCCTTGTTGGCCTCAGCCATGCGATGTGTGTCCATTTTCTTTTTAATGGCTATGCCGGTGTTATTGCAGGCATTGATTAGCTCTTGGGCGAGCTTTTCCTGCATCGGCTTACCCTTCTGACTGCGCGAAGCATCTATAATCCAACGGATTGCCAAGGCCATCTTGCGTTCTCCCCTGACTTCGTAAGGCACCTGATAATTAGCCCCACCGATTCTTCGAGACTTGAGTTCAAGCTGCGGGCCGGCGTTATTCAACGCCAAATCGAGGGTTTCGAGCGCTGGTTTTTTTATTTCCTTCTCTGCCCGCTCCATGGCACCATAGACAATTTTTTCGGCTATGGACTTCTTGCCCTCCTGCATTATCTTGTTGATAAACTTAGCCACCAGAAGTGACGAGTATTTGTAATCAGGCTCGAGTATTATTTTTTTCTTTAACGGTTTCCTCATATTTTATTTGTTTTACTTGGGACGCTTTGCTCCATACTTGCTTCTGCTTCTGCGTCGTTTTTCCACTCCGGAGGTGTCCAGCCTTCCCCTTACAATATGGTATTGCACTCCGGGTAAATCCTTGACTCTGCCGCCGCGTAACGTAACCACCGAGTGCTCTTGTAGATTGTGCCCTTCTCCCGGGATATATGCGGTAACCTCCATACCATTAGTTAGTCTAACGCGCGCGAACTTGCGAAGAGCTGAGTTGGGCTTTTTCGGTGTCATAGTGCCAACCTTTATTGCAACGCCCCTTTTAAACGGGGCAGAGTAAAATATGGGCTTATTTCGAACAGTATTAAAACCCAAGGCCAAAGCCGGCGACCTGGTTTTCGCTCTAGCTTTACTTCGTGGTCTTTTTAATAATTGATTGATTGTTGGCAATGTAAACAAACGCGACACAAATACCCGAGTACATGCGAATAATCCGTAAGCACTCGTAATCAATGTCGCCATTCTAGGATAGCGCGAAACCATAAATTAATCAAGCCGCTCGACGCCATTTAAAATCTGATCGCTATAAAATTACTGCCGGCGATAAGCCAATAAATTCCGCCCGCAATGTAGGGCATAACGAATATCGCTATAATCAGGGCCAGGAAAATACCACCAAACATCATGCGTGATTGAAAAATGTTGGAACGGGGAAACAAATCCATCATCAGCTTGGATCCGTCTAACGGCGGCACAGGAATGAGATTGAAAAATCCCAGCCATAAGTTAATGTAGGCTACCCAGGAAAAGGCAAGAGCAAGAATGTTCTGTGTACCGATAAAACGAAGGGCCAGCCCAAAAACTATCGCTATTAAAAAATTGGCCGCCGGACCGGCAAAAGCAACTTTAGTGGATCCGAATTTTTTATCACTTAAGTTCGCCGGATTATAGGGTACTGGCTTGGCCCAGCCGAGAAAACCTCCACCCATCAGGATTAGTGTTAGCGGCAATAAAAATGTGCCGAAAAATTCCATGTGTTTGAGTGGATTAAGGGTCAGCCGTCCTAAGCTTTTAGCGGTTGGGTCTCCGAGATAATCTGCGGCATACCCATGCATGAATTCGTGAAAAACAGCCGATATAATGATTATGAGATATAAAAACAGTCCGAATACCATAAGTTATTGCCAACTTATCATTTTTTTGTTAATCTGTAAATCAAACAATGATTTCAACTTGCCGTCGTCTCAGCCCATAGCTGACGCCTCGCCAAATCTGAATCTTCCATAAGGTGACTAGATGTCCTCGTTGCGGTAAAAAACCTGTGATGGTAAATAAGCGCAAGCTTTTGCGTGGTCATTATAATCCGGTCAATCGCTTGCGTAAGTATCCCAATCTACAATGGGCCAAAATAGACGGCAAAAGAATTAAAATTTGCACTTCTTGTATTAAAACACTAGCTAAGGTTTAAATTGTCCAACTTCAAAGAAACAAAAAAATTGGCCCCCTTCAAAAGCATTCGACTAGAAGATCTAAAAAGGGCTAGCCTCGAATCCCCTGATTTTTCATCATCAGAACACAGGGGCGCTCTTATTTTTGAAAAAAATGCCAACTTAGTAGGTGGCGATGACATTTTTAAAAAAATATTTCAAGTAATAACTACTGGCTGGAATAATTTAGGTACGGTCGAAAAGAAAGAAGTGCTTGATCTACTTGAAGAATTGATAGAAGGACTGAAGGAATATCATAATACATACGTTGGTTTAAAGGGCGCATCATTGAGACGGGAGTACTTTGACGATGTAAAAAAATTCCAGGCAGCCATCATGAATGCCGACCAAAGAGAAAAAATAATGCATGATGCATTCTTAGATAAATTGAATAGATTGTCTAGAAAAATGAAGGAAATTGGCTTGGATAACTCCTGGCGTTCAAATGAAGAAATATGGGGCATAACACCCGATGGCAAACGTAATAAACCAAAGTTTTGGATGTTTAAACTTTTCAAGGAAAGCGATTGGATAACTAAAGAAAGTGGTGACGACAAATAACCATGAGCGCACCTCTCGGGCCGTCGTATAATGGTAGTACGCGAGGCTGGGGGTCTTGCAGCTGGGGTTCGATTCCCCACGGCCCGACTGATAAGGAGGGGCGTAGCAAACAAATTGTTTTGTTCGCGTGGGGATGAGAACGGCGGAGCGATGTTCGGCGAGTATTCGACGAGCCGAACCGCGAGCAGGTGGCTAGCCCGAGCCGTCGGAAGACGGCGAGAGGCGAAGCCGATTCCCCACGGCCCGACAACGGAGGTATATAAGGTTGAATAAAAATGCAGGAACAACCGGAGAAAAAATCAATAACGGTGGAGGAGGTTGATGCCATAAATCCTGAGCATACCGCTTTGGCATGGGAAAATTTTTTAAAAAGGCTGGGCCACGACATGCGCGAAGATGAGGCCCGCGGATTACTGGTCGAGGAGTTACGGGAATTTTTGAATAAAAAAGAAGCGCCCGCCAACATCACTTTATGGGCCAGTGCACAGATAAGCGTCGGGCAGTTAAAACTGTATCTTCTTGGCGAACTGGATGCCTCAAGCCTGAGGACCTACGAAGAATTGGCTGGCGGTGAGCACTCAAAAAGGTAATCAATGCTTACAAGCGTTCATCTATTAACCGGAGCGGCAATAGGAAAACTGACCGGCAATTGGTGGAGTGCCATACTTTTAAGCTACGCCTTCCACCATATCTTTGATTCTATCCCCCACTACAACCCTCAGCCGGTTAAGGGTTATCTTGAAGGTCATCTAGGCGGAGCCGACAAGCGCGATCTTATCTTAAAGTCGCTAGAGCCTGCCCTTGGCATAGCGGCTACTCTTTATTTAATTTTTTCGAACCCGCTCGATTTAAGATCATCGATGGTACTCGGAGCTGTTTTTGGCTGGCTACCCGATCTATTTGTTTTTTTAGAATGGAAATTTAAAAAAAGGTTCGCCAGATTTTTTACCAGAGTTGAAAAGCACTTTCATCAACATACCAGCTTTTTGCCTGGCATGCTGTCTCAAATTTTTATAATGGCCCTGGCAATATTTGTTCTGATAAACTAAAAACGGCTAGAGCCGCTTTTTTGGGTTTATCAGTTTCCAAGAGCAATGGGCCATAATAGCTCGCTTACTTCTTTAAATTCGTCCCAAACGCCTTCAATTAGATCGTAATTTTTGGCCTCTTCAAGCGTAACCCAGGCGTGGTCGGTTAAATCCTTGCAAAGACTCACCTCTCCTGACTTGTAGTTCGCCCAATAAGACAGGGTAACCACCGGATAACCGTCGGGTCTTACAAAAACCAGATCGCATAGATATTGCGGCTTATCAATCTCAAGCCCAACCTCCTCGCGCACCTCTTTTTTTAAAACCCGATCCACAACGTTATACCATTGCGGATACTCGGTCTTGTGTGGAAGCTTGCTATATTCGTGCAGAACTAATTTGCCGCCGGGCACGGTCCATTTATTCGGGAATGCCTTTTCGTGAGCGGCCCTCTTGGCAATCAAAAACTTCCCGTCCTTGACGATAATCGCAGTGGCAACAACGAAGTGTAATCGAGGATCTGGCGTATTGTTATTATTAGTCATCGTGTCCCTGACAAAATTATCAAAATTCTGTCGTTAACTTATCACAGGTTCAAAACTTTGGCTATTTGTTTTATTAATGACACGGCCACTGCCGCAGGCAAAAGACTATAAACCTCGGCTCCATTTTCATCCTTAACCGTCCAGGGCTCTTCTGTAATTTTTACAACGCCGGAATCCTGCTCGTATTTGTATGCCGGCGTAATCTCATAATCATCTACTGTCTCATTGGCAGAAGTTGCAGGAACGGAATTGCGTAAAAGAATTTTAGGCACTCCCTTAAGATCGAGCAACGTCCTCATTACCTTATCATCTACCTCTATCCTGTCGCGAACCGCCTCTATGCCCAACTCATCCCCTTCTTTTGGCACCATAATCGCCTTAGCACACGCCGCATTGTCGCACATTAAATAAAATTTACCGGTGTCTTTGTTATATCCGACTTCTTTAGTACGCAGTAATTTAAGGCTACGGGGGGTTTGGCACTTGGGACAAATGACTCGATACTTTATACGCTCATCTATAACGGCCTCAGGCACGTCAATGAAAACCAAAAAATCAGGATCGTCGCGATATCCCATAATTGAACGCAAATATAATGAATAGGAAACCTGATCAATGCTACGCGGAAAACCATCAACAAAAACTGCCTTACGACCCACACGTTCTATCTCCCGCTCAACAAGTGCCAGTATCGCTTCTGTTGGAAGGAGGGTTTTGGTGTCTCTGCCAAGAATCACGTTGACCACCTCTTCAACCGTTAAAAATCCCCTGTATTTTTTGTTTAAAAAATCTATTAGTTCTGCCTTTTTAGCATTATCCTCTAAATCTTTGTGGGCGCTCCTGACTACGTCACCTATCGAAATATGAGCAACTCTATCGCCACCGACAGCTTCCATAAAAAGCTTAGTGTAGGTTCCTTTGCCGGAGTTTTTTTTACCAAGCAAAATCGCGACAAATGTACCGGTGCGCAAATAATCTTTGAGCTTCTCTATTTCCGGGCCAGCCTTGTGTTCAAAATATTTATGTCTCTCAATCGGGTCTTCTAAGGCAAACCGGCCCTGGCCGGTCCGAGTCTTAAAAATTGGAAATTCAAAATTTTTCATCCTGTTGAAAAGTGTTATTTGTCAGACACAATTTTATAATTCTGGCCGTCGAGAATCAGTTCAACCATGCCGTCAGTATCTGTTCGATAATACTTTATAGCACGACTTTGAAGCCGTTCCAAGATCGTTGGGTGTGGATGGCCGTAATTATTGTCTTCGCCGAGCTGAATAAAAGCAATCTCCGGCGTAACTGAATCAAGAAATTCATCTGTAGTTGATGTTTTAGAGCCATGATGCGCAACTTTTAAGAGATCGGCATCGATATTAATCTCACGGCCGATCAGCTCTCGCTCAACCCTGGCCTCAGTATCTCCAGTTAAAAGAAGTTCATTATCTCCGTAAACAAGCATGGTAATTATAGAATTGTTATTAGTTTTAGCTTGTTGAGACGAGCCAGCAATTGGATAAAGTACTTTAATATAGGCTCCTCCGCCCAAATCAATAATTTGTCCGCTAACCGCCTGCATCACGGTAGAATCAATTTTAAGTTTATTCCACTCTCGATAGGCCGGCGACTTGTGATTTTCCAAAAAATTCTCAAGAATATTTGCTACTTCGTAGCGGCCCAATACTTTGATAAGTCCATTTATGTGATCAGCGTCCGGGTGAGTCAATATTACCAAGTCAATTGAGCGATCGTTGAATGGCATTACTTGGCCGAGCTCGCTCAAGACCTTGCCATCCGGCCCTCCGTCGATTAGCACCTGCTTACCCTCGAATTCTATCAATTGTGCATCGCCTTGGCCGACATCGAGAAAATAAACATGTAGCAAGCCGTCTGTCCGGGCTCCGGTTTCGATGGCGGTAAAACTCAAAATGGTCGCACTGGCGATAATTAAAAAGACAAGCCACTCGGTTTTGGAAATGTTTTTTTTAGGTAATCTTGGCGACACCCTCCCTTAATAACACAAAATAAAAATAATAACATAATAAATCTGCTTGACTTGCTGCCTGTCATAACTTATAACCCAAGTATTGCCAACGACCCTGATTACTTGAAAACAGGAGGCGGTATGCCAGAATGCGTAGAGCCAAATGCAAGGTGGGCTAGGTGCCACGTTTGTTCCAAAAAAATAAAAACCTGCGGTAAAAATCACAGCGATCTCGGACCAAAGTGTCCTGAACATCCTGCCGGCAGACAACTTAAGGACGGAAGGTGGATCTGCTCAGGAGTTTGCCTGACTCTTGGCACCAGACCTCCGATAGAACCGCATTGGGATATAAAAGATTAAGCAACCGAGGGCACTCGGTTTTTTAATTCAAAATGAAACTCGACCATCCTCAAATGAGGGCTACCTTGTAAGTCCCGAGTCTTGCTCAACGTAAAATTCGGGCATGCCCAACTTTTTTAAATTCTGGTTATAGCTTTTAATAACGGCCGCTTCGATTGAATGTGGATGAAACTCTAGCTGTTCATCACTAAAAACCACCCTACCCCCAGACTCCTTGGTTACTGGGTTTTGACTTATTCTGAGAGACTGCTTTCTACGCGCCAGACCCTCAAAAAAATTGCCGAGACGAGAATTAAATATCGTTTCAGCTGCGGCCGCTAGCATTTCCGGCCATCCTCTCTTAACCATAGGCTCAGCCGGAATATTCCATTTGAAAATAAATTTAATGACCCAGTCATTCGCCCTTTTAAACTCTTCTATGATTTCACTACTTCTTAAATATATTGGTACCAAGTTACAGTAAGTTTGAGCAGTATAGATACTCTTAAACGGTATATTCAAGGATGTTCTTGTAATAAAATGGTTAGGACAAATTTTGTCCGGCGCGATCTTATCGGTACCTTTGCGACGTACGCCAAATAATGACAGCGCGGTTAGTATAAAAATTCTGGCCAACCAGATGCGGCTGGGTCTGACTATTATTAGTACGTCCAGATCGCTTAATTCGTCGGTATTGCTTATTGCCAAAGAACCCGAGGCGAATACGCCAAAAACGTATGGTATGAAGCGAAGATGCCGAATGGCGCGCTTGGCCTTTTGCCACTTTAGCCTGGCTATTTTCTGACGCTTAAGTCGAAGCGGTACCAGATGCTCTCTGCCAAATAAAAAATAGTACCCCCCTACTTGATTAATCGAACCATCTAAAAATAATTGGCCAAGCTCTTTTTTAATATCGTCACGACGATTCTCCGGCTGCAGGTTGTCGGCGCTATAACAGTTGTCTGCCAAATGCTCAAAATTAATTAGCCACGACGAAACCTCCCCTGCCGTTAGCGGCATATCCATAACGTCATAATAGGCCAGGGTCGCCAAAATATTTTGTTTTAGCTCTCCCATAGAAGCTGCAAGAATAGCATGATAAGTATTCAAAAAAAAGCGGCTGCTGCCGCTTTTAAAAATAATTCATTTTCCAAAAAGACTTTCCTCTAAGAATACTGTAATGGCCTCATTTACGTTGTGTCCAGATATAAATAGCAGCGTGTCCAAGATAGAGCCGTCCGGGCGAACTTGGCCGTACCTAGATTTCGCCTCAAGAAAAAATTTTACCACCTGATAGGACGACAGGTGTTTCCTAATCGTCGCCAGTATGGCTGGAGTTTTTTCCGTGCCGTCTTCGGTAGATTTTGATATCCGGGTCAACTGCATAAGAATGTCCGTTCTCTGCGCCGGAGATGTCATCTCAAAAATCAATTCGTTTAAAATGAGTACTAGATCTATGGCGCTCCGCATTTTTTCATAGTCAGCGTGGCTGCGGTCTATTGAAGCAAAGGCCTTTCTCTGGGCCTCGCCCGTCATGACCACGTAGATAATCTTATTATCTACAAATGGGTTGGCGACAACACCTTTGCCCTCAAACTTAGCATTAAAGTCTTCTGCGGTTATGAATTTGACTTCAAATCCCAGCCGGTTGCCATTAAAGGCGGCGGCAGTTTGTTTAACAAATTGCGGTCTTGGGAAATTATTCAAACGCAAGCCGAGCATGTTTTTAAAGTTGCTGTTTACGAGATTAATATCAAAACTCTGCTGGCCTAAGACTACCCCGGCACTCATTAGGAAGATACCCAAAAAAATTACTGGTTTAGACCCATTTTTAAACATCTCTCTTCTCCTCGCATAAAATGTAAATGTTCCTCTGCCATACTAAGCGGTCAGCAAATATATGTCAAAGCGGCCACACGTCTCGGAGATCGTGCTTAATTGACATTGTAATTAGCTGAGGTCTATAGTTAGTCAAGTTAAAATGATCCTTAAAAATCTATAAGGGAGAGTTTATGAGTCTGCAGATCGTAAAAAAAAGAGGTCTAGGTTTTACCGACGAGCAAGCAGAGGACTTTAGATTAAAAATTACAAAAGCAGGAGAAGAGGTACACAAAGAAGTGGTGGGCCTTGATCATGCGATCTTGGCATTGATAATAGCCTTGCTTGCCGGTGTCAGCCGTCGCGGGCATGTCTTATTTGAGGCTGCTCCCGGCAGAGGCAAGACACTACTAGTTAAAAAACTCTCAGAAGTATTGGATTTGGCATATTCAAGAGTTCAGGGCACTCCAGATCACGAGCCGATGGATTTCTTATATAGTCATGAAGTAACCGGCAAAAGCATCAAGGAGATACTGTTTGCTCGCGGTCCGATTTTTACCAATATTCTTTTGGCAGACGAGCTAAATCGTATTCCGCCCAAATCACAATCTGGCCTTCTGGAGCCCATGGAGGACGCGGCCGTTACTTTTGAAAACCAGAGAGTCGAGCTTCCCCACTTTCATTTATTTGCTACTCAAAATCCTATTGAAACCGATGGAACTTATCGTGTCTCAGAAGCCTTGATGGATCGGTTTATGTTCAAAATCTTCGTTGATTTTCCGAACAAGAACGAGTTAAGTCGGATTATTGCTCGCGACCAAAGGCCCAAAGAATTGAAAAAAATTCTTGATCTTGAAGAGTTGGCCCGTTGGAGCAATCTTATTTACAATGCCTATGTTTTACCGCTGAGTCATGATTCGGTGATTGTTGACTATATCTCGCGCATACTTATCAATGCCCACAATCACCCAGCCAAACTTGGCGGTATCAAAGGAGAGGCACCGTCAGTTCGTCCGGGCGAAGATCTTAAGATTGTAGCGGGCATCAGTGCATTTCTTAATGGCAAAGATAAGGCTGCGCAGGCAGATGTTAAAAATTGGGTTTTGCCGGTTTTGAGAGGTCGTTATCCCGTTAGCAAAACAGAAGCCCAAGAACTAGGATATCCCGGAAACCATATCAATGACCTAACAGACCAAGTTATAACTAATATTGTAGAAAATACTCCTTTTGTAAACTCGAGAGTGACACAACATGATTGAAGAAAAACTACGTCTTGCCATAGCCAAAAGAATAAGCGGTTTACTTTCGGGCGAATATTCAAGCTGGCAGATGAACCCAAGGGGCCACGATCTTGAAGAAAAAAGAAAGTTTCGCCTGGGCGATGACCCCAGGTCAGTAGATCTTTTGGCTACCGCCAAGCGCGACGATAGCGATCCGAGAGTATCCGTTCACAGAGTTGAGAAGGCTGCCAACATTGTTTTTCTTTTAGATGCCTCTCGATCTATAAGGTTCGGAACGGTCTTATTGAAGTACGCCTACCTCATTGAGTTTACTAGGCAATTAACATCTGCCTGCTCAGGAGAAGGCAACCGTTTCCGGTTTGTCGCCTTTGATGATGGCATTCGCTATGATAGCGGGTTTATCGCGTCCCAGGCCATTGCCGAGGATCAGCTTCAGGAATTACTTAAACTACCCGCCAGGGCATGCACTACAAATTTGAGTGCGGCCCTGACCGGACTTTCTCATGGTAATGGACAATCCGGCCTTGATACCCCCGGTATTGTTTTTATAATTTCCGACTTTTTATTTGAGAATAGTTTTAGACTTCAGCTTAATCAGCTTAGTGAACGCGTCGATGTCATTGCATTGTTCGTGCGCGATCCGGCGGAAATAGAATTACCCAGGCCTAAATTCGGATTTGTCAGACTAGTTGATCCAGAAACCGGCAAGAAGTTCATAGCCCGCAAGGCCGCTAATCTGATTGACAGACTAGCACCTATTCTGAGAAGATCCGGTATAGATTGGCTGGAATTAAATACCGGCCATGAAATAGGCGAGGCCTTTAAAAATTTGGCAGAATTATTCGAAAAACGGAAGGAGCAACCATGAAAAAAATCAACGCGGCCTTAGCTGTAATTTTGTTGGCCGCATTGATCTTTCCAGGATTAAACGGCCAACAAGAGCAGGTTGAAGCTCAGACGGAAAAACCACCCATTAAATCGGAATGCCGGGTGGTATCTAACGTTTTTGTTAAGGGCCAGAACATAGAAATCGGGTGTATCCTGATGTTCCGGGTCGGCACTAATTTTAATGCGGATGAGCTTAAAAATATCACAAACAAGGATTTCACTGTCACGGAGCTATTTATTACCGATCCGGCCCCAGTGCCTGACGACAAAGACTATAACTTTGTTATGATAACACAAGTTTTGAGGCCGACTGCCGAGCTCAAATACGGCAGATATCGAATCGGCTTGTCATTGAATTTCAGATACCCAGAGGTTGCATGGCAGGGAGAAGGCGATAAAAAAGCACTCGTAACTACTGTTATAAGTAAGGTAGAGCGGTTCGCGCCCATTGAAGTGGAGAAGACGACAATCTTTGCAATGGTTAACAATGGTGACGGATTTCATGACGTTGTAAACATCGGCGAACATGTTAATTACGCCCTGCATATATTTTACGAAACCGGGGCTGTGACGCTGTTAAACGACCTGGCGTCATCCGAGCTTGATAAAAAATATGGCGTTACTGATGCCACCAAGCTTGATAATCCGGACCTAAAACCGTTTGTCGTTATAAATAAAGATGATGCCAATAAAAAAATTGCATTAGACCGCGGTCTTCACAAAGAGCTCATATATAATTACCGACTTGCCCTATATGATGTAAGCCAGACCATGCTATTTGAAATTCCGCAGCTCAATATTTACTATATTGAGCAGGGTAAAAACGAAGTTGCCAAACTGATTACTACGCCCATAAAGATCAGAACCAATAGCGTTCTAAACGAAGACAGCGACTTCCGTCCGCCTAAAAATATTCTTAAATCTGACATAGAGACATTCCTGCGATTTGGCGTTTGGCCAATTCGCGTAGCATACACGACACTGGCTTTGGCCGGGCTCATAATATTATATGTGCTTCTGATGTTTTTTGTGAGGCATATAGGAAAAATATATAAGGCCGGCTTGCGTGAGTCGTTGGCCCAGCTGAACAAATCAGTTACAGCGAGAATCTATAGATTAACTTATGTTGCACGTATCCTGGCCGGCAAAGCATTTAAACGTTTTGAGGCCGAACCAACCCAGTACAATCTCAAGCTGTTTATCAATCAGTTGAGACTTTATATGGGCGCACGCGCCAAGATACCCAAAAATCTGGCATTGTCATTTACCATTGAAGAGTTCGCCAAAATAGGAATAAGTTCAGATACTCTGGCGGCTGCCGAGTCGTTTTTAGACGAAAAAATTACGCCCGAAGATACTGCGACGCTTAAACTAGCGCTTAAAAACTTAATAGCAACCGAAGGCTTTAAAAATAAACCAGAGGAGGGAACATGGAGCTAAGAAATCCGGAATATCTTGCCGGTATACTCGCTTTTGCCCTCCTCCTTTTTTTGTTAAACAAATCAAGCAGAAGGGGTTATTATTTTTCAGGTAGTCTGGCCGTTAAAAAGGCTGGAATATTCTTAAGAGCGCTCAGTGCGACTCCTATGCTGGCCTACCTTTTGATCGCTATCCTTTTACTGCTGGCTTTGGCCGCACCGTTTACTGTACAAACTAGGACCGAAGTTGTCATAGAGGGTAAGATTATAGTGCCCTGCATAGATGTTTCCGGGAGTATGGATGAGTTCGTTGCCGACGGCCGCACAAAACTCATAGTTGTTAAAGATATTTTGAAAGAGTTCTCGGAAACGAGGAGTGATTCTGACGCGCTTGGGCTGACCGCTTTTTCCGGTGGAGGCGAGGGCTGGGGTGCGGGTATTATCCAGCGCCCAACACTATCCAAAGAGGTTTTTAACGTTGCCGCCACAAAAGTGTACTCCCAAATATTCGGCAGCAACACCTCCATAGGCGAGGGCATATTTATTTCTGTTCTAGCCGTCAATGAAATGGACTGGCATGCCGGCCTTCAAAAAGAATCCGACAACTCAGAAATAGAATTCAATATCCGGCGCCTTTGGGCAGCCGCCAACTCGTTGGATCTTCCGGAGCTTGGATCACCGAGTCCCACAGCCAAGACTCAGGATGACTTCATTATTTCGGAAGCGGTCAGGCTAACGCCGCCAGCTAAAAGTAAGAATAGAATTATTATTCTATTCTCGGACGGTGACTCAAACACGGGCCTCGACCCCATTAAATCAATATGGTTGGCCGAGAGGTTGGGTATAAAGGTTTACTACATAGAAGTTCTTACGGCCCCCAGTCCCCCGGAGGCCGAAGAAGAGGTCGTAGCCGAAGATGGCCTTTGGGTCAATCATTCACCTGTCAGACCGCCCCGCGTAATAGTAAAATTATTGCCGGCCGCACGGCTAATTGCTCAAGCCGGAGTCGGAAATGATTATAGTAATGTAGCGGAGGCTCATCGCCCCCTGGTTGCAGCGATAAAAAGAACTGGCGGAGAATATTTTAGCAGTAACAATTATGATGATGTCAGAAAATTCTTCTTAGAAATAAGCAGACTGGAAAAAGATTTGATGACACCTGAGGTTAAATATGATGTCAGTGAATCTTATATATTTTTTGTTATGCTGGCTTGCGGCTTCTTCCTGTTGTTGGTCTTTGTTGAAGTACTCATTAATTTATAGAAAAAAGGAGAAAAAATGAAAACTATCGCCGTGATTATCCTTTTAGCCGTCTCTGTTTTGTCTGGCCTGCAGGGCTATATTTATTCCGAATTTGACGCTTGTATAAAAAGAACAGAACAACAATTTTATAAAAAAGAGTTCAGCTTGGCATTGGCGGCTATAAAGGAATTACGCGATAACCGTTGGTATAGAACGATGAAAACCTACTCGTCTTTAGACATACTGGAAATTGATAAAAAGCTCGACTATCAGCTCGGCAGAATACTTTTAGGACAAGGAAAATTAAAAGAGGCCTACGCGGCATTTGAACAGTGCGCCACTGCTGAATCAGCTGAACTGTCTTCTTACTGTCTGTATCAGCAAGGGAATACCGCGCTCTATCAGGGAAATATAAATACGGCCGAAAAAAAATGGCAAGATTCTATGGCAAAGAGCATCGGCGGACACGACTTTGACGCTCAAGTTAATTTGGAACTTCTTAAAAATGACAAAAAAAAGACAGATGCTGTCGCGGTGATTAATATGCTCAATCATCGTCGTAGTAGCGGACCATCTTTCTTCCTTCGTCCTCCGAGCCAAAAAAGCGGATCAGTAAAACCTTAAAATGACGGAGGATCGTGCATGGCCAACATTCCTGATTTTACCGATCTGATATTCGTTTACGCCCAGTATCTTAAGTATGTTTGGGTCGCCGTGGCCACTGTGTCAATTCTGTATGTCTTTTATTCTTTCAGGATTGCCGCTATGCATAAAAAATTCGGCGGATATAGGCGGGCACGGCTACTGGCGCGGCAGGTAAGAACCGGCATAGCTGGCCCAATAAGACTTGCCGCTAAAACCATTATCACAACGCTTATAGCTCTTTTACTGGGGCTGACGCTGCTTGGTCCCAAGATAAAAGAGCCTAAATATGAAAAAGAATATGAGCCAACACAAATAGTTATTGCGATGGATAGCACGATTAGCATGCTGGCTGAGGATGTAGTGCCCTCTCGCCTCGGGGCGGCCAAGGAGGTTATCTACCGACTGCTTGAAAGGTTGAGAATAGAGGGCTCCAAAGACAAGGTCGGACTCATAAGATTCACCGACATAGCCATACCAGCCGTTGTTATTCCCACAAAAGACTATCGTCTTATTGAGTACGAGCTCAGACTGACAACTAGCGAATATTTAAAAATCTTTGAAAGCCATGGAACTAATATCTGGGATGCGGTAACACAGGGTCTGAACCTGTTTGCTTACGAAGACAGCCAGGAAAAAATACTTATAATAATAAGCGATGGCGAGCAGGTCTCTGAACCGGAATATATAGACATGACCAGAAAAGAGGCCATGGATGAAAGATTCGGTGATGTTCGCTCTAGAGCGGTAAAAATATTTATTATAGGCATCGGCGACAGCAACGAGGCCACTCTGATTCCCAAGGAAAAAAATACCGATGGCAACACGTTAGAGTTTTATTCTCAAAGCAACGGGCCAGAAAAGGGCAGATTAATAACAACCAGACCCGACCCGGCGTATCTGGAAGAAATAGCCAGTCTCATTAAAGGAGAGTTCAGGCCATCTGAAAATTCGGATAAGCTCAATGAAGACCTGGATAATATTTTAAACATCGAGAGAAAGGTGCTCGGGACTAACGAGAATGTAAACCTAAAAGATGTTTCACCCTGGTTTATCTGTTTGGTCTTAGTTCTTATGCTCTTTCTTCCAATCATCAAGCTGGGATGAAGTCATCTGGAAATCTAAAAAACAAAACCCCTTTTACGGGGTTTTTTTATTGGATTCGCCCACAGCGATACTTATATCCTGCAACTGGGAAGATCCTCGTCGCTCTATTTTAATCAGGGCCGTATCGCCAGGATTAAGATTTCTTTCAAGCCATTCAAAGTTGCTGACAGAAGCAACCTCCTCACTATTAATTCTGACTAAAACATCATATTGTTTTAGTCCGGCCTTTTCTGCCGGTCCGCCTTTTTCAATGTCAGTAATCACGACTCCCGCCTGAGCAGTAATTCCAAGCTGCCTCTTGATGCCGAGGCTAAGTTCGCTTACGCTCTGGACTGACATTCCCAGCCAGCCCAGGGTGGTTCTTTTAATTGCCACGTCTGACAAAATTTTCTTAATGACGTTAGAGGGAATGGCAAAGCCGATTCCGCTGCTGGTGCCCGTTCTGCTAAGTATTACGGTTGGTATGCCGATCAGCTCGCCTTTCATATTAACCAGGGCCCCGCCAGAATTACCCGGATTAATCGCGGCGTCGGTTTGTATTAGATAATGCGGCTGAGATCTTCCGCCTTCTTGCGTTATTGGAATAGATCTTTCTTTTTTACTTATGATGCCGGCCGTGAGAGTTCCGCCAAGGCCGAATGGCGAACCTATTGCCAGAACCCAATCCCCTTCTTCAAGTTGATCAGAGTCGCCCATGATAGCAGGTTTTACGCCACCCGCCGGCAATGAGCTCAATTTAATAATTGAAATGTCCGTATCAGGTGCCATGCCAATAAAACTGGCCCCAAGCTCTTGTCCTCCGGCCAATGTAACCCTAAAGGAGCGGGTGGTATCGCTTATGACATGCTTGTTGGTAACGATTAAGCCATCATTCGAAACGATCACTCCGCTGCCGCTGCCATCAGCTGTGGTGGGCCTGCCGTTAACTATTTGTGTTGAGCTGAAATTAATTGTTACCACAGAATCTTTTACTTGGCCGAAGATTTTAGTGAAAGTTTTCTGGTCAAGCGGCTGTGCGTATAATAAGGATGCCAAAAAACAAAGAGCGCCAAGTCGTATAAACATTATCCAGCCTCCATTAATACTTTTTCAATTCTTGGCAGTGCCCAGTCAATCTCATCTTTAGTTATAATCAGGGGCGGGTTTAAGCGCAAAACACTATTGCTTACGCCACAGAGAAGCCGCCTTTCTATAAGTTCTAACTGTATTTTTTTAGCCATTAATTCATTTTGTACTTCTATACCGATCATTAGTCCGCGGCCCCTTACCTCCACTACGGCCGAGCTTTTTGTTTTTTTTAACTCTTCCAGGAAATATTCTCCAAGCAGCCTGGCGCTCTTGCTAAGACCCTCTTCTTTTAAAACCTTGATCGCCTCTACAGCTACGGCACAGCCCAAAGGATAGCCGCCGAATGTGCTACCATCGTCGCCCGGGCCTATTACATTCATGATCTCGTCGGTTGTTACTACTGCTGAGATTGGCAGTAGTCCCCCGCCAAGCGCTTTGCCTATAAGATAAATATCCGGCTTCACATCCTCGTATTGGCAGGCCAAGTCGTAGCCAGTCCTGCCGAATCCAGTTTGTATCTCATCGGCAACCATCAATATGCCGTATTTGGTACAGAATTCTCGCACTTGTTTTAGATAGCCGTCAGGTGGAATTATTACGCCACCCTCGCCTTGGATTGGTTCTATAAAGATTGCCGCGATATCATCATGTCGATTGTTCCACATGTTTATTGTGGTCGTACGGCCAAGTGTTCTTTCTAGGTTTGCGGCATCGCCAAACGGCAGGTTAGTGATAAAGCCGTCCAAGAATGGCCCGAATCCTTCCTTGTAGTGGGGATTGTTCGACAGTGATAGGGCGCCATAGGTTCGGCCGTGAAAATTCTTGTCAAAAGATATAATTCGTGGATTTTCTTTATTGTTTTTGCTAGCCCATTTGCGCACGACTTTGATCGCCTTATCAATTGCACCTGCGCCGTCAACGGCTGGCAGGACCTTACCCATATCACAAAATTTTGCCAAATCACGACAGAAAATTGCAAAAGGTTCATTTGCCAGAGCCCTGGAACAAACGGAAAGCTGTTTTAACTGCGACTTTAATGCCCGCACTAATCTGGGATGCCGATGTCCAAAATTTGTTACTGCGTAGGAGGACATACAGTCAAGATACATTATGTGCTCTTTGTCCCAAACCCAAGCCTCCCCACCATACTCAATGGCAACCGGCGGAAGTTTTCCGTAGTTGCCGGCAGCATTCTGATTAATAATTCTTATTATTTCACGAGTTGTTAATGAGCCCACCCGACTCTCCTTGTCGCGAGAATTTACCCTTGAAAATTAACAAGAAAAGTGACATAATGTCAAATATGCGATCGCTCAAACAAACAATCCCGCAAAGGTGCGGGGTATATTTTTTCCGTGACAAGGGCGGGCGGATTTTGTAAAAATAACCAAACAGATACGAGGGTTAGGAATATGGTTAAGATTGCCGATCGAGTCACTTGGCAGGGGTCCGACTCAGAAATAGAAGCTCTGATTCTCGAATCGCAGCTTATAAAAAAACATATGCCGATCTTTAACATTAAGTTGCGCGACGATAAACAATATTTTTATGTCGCTTTTACGAAAGAGCAGTTTCCTAAAATTTTCCTGACTCATCAAATACAAAGCGCCAAATATCAAAAAATAAATACTAAATTTCTGGGCCCCTTTACAGATGGTGCTGCGCTTAAAACAACACTTCGTCTTTTTCGCCGGATATTCCCCTACTGCACCTGCAAACAGAAGCACAATAATTACTGCCTCAATTATCATATCGGAAAGTGCCCAGGATTCTGCTGTCTTAAAAACAAGCAGGAAGCTGCAAAATCTGTATCAAAACAAAGTGAAAAAAGAATTTATTCCAAAAACATAAGGCCGATAAAAGAACTACTGTCTGGCAAGCGAAACACACTAATTAAAAATCTAAAAAAAGAGATGAGCGGCTATGCGAAAAAAGAGAAGTTCAATAAGGCCATTGAACTGCGGGAAAAGGTTGAGAGGCTTGAGAGAATTTTTGAAAATGCCCAAATTCTTCAAAATTCAAATATACTATCGCGAACCGACATTACGGGCACAAAAGCGCTTGAGGAGCTTAAAAAAATACTTCAGTTGCCAAAGACACCAAATCGTATAGAGGGCTATGACATCTCTAACATTCAGGGCAAGTTTGCCGTCGGAGCAATGGTGGTTTTTACCAATGGACAGCCGGACAAAAATCAATACCGAAAATTTAAAATCAGGCTAGACAATGAACCGAATGATATCGCCATGCTTAAGGAAATTATGATGCGTCGGTTCAGACATCCAGAGTGGTCTAGTCCCGACGTTATTGTAATTGATGGCGGTACGGCTCAATTCAACGTGGCACTACTAACCGCGCCGACCCAAATCTCAGTCGTCGCTCTTACCAAGAACGAAAGACATCGAGGCGAACGCGTTTACCTAAGTAATAAAAAAAGGGCCATGCCGCTTAAGGATTTGCCGGAATCGGTTAGAAATTTAATTTTACAAGTTGATGCCGAGGCACATAGATTTGCCATAAGTTATTACCGTAAGTTGCACAGGAAAACAATATAAATTATGGACAAAATTAAAACCGGCTCGAGTCTCTCGACTGGAACCGGTGCTGGAGGCCGTCGCTCTCGCTTGAGTGCCTCCTCGTCGTCGCCATTTTGTGGGTATTCCCAAAATCAGGAACCCCAACATGTTTTAATTATAGCATATTTTAATAGTACTGTCAACGCTTGATAAAAGTAACCCGGCTGGTATGATTATTGATAAATGGGCATACTGGTAGGCCTTTTTTCTAATGTTTTGGCTCTGTATTTGGCTAATATGTGGGTGGCTGGTTTTGTTGTTAGCGGTGGTTGGAAGGAATATCTGATTGGCGGGCTGGTGCTGGGATTGCTCAATTTGGTTATCAGACCGATACTAAAAATAATTACTTTCCCGCTCATTGTTATTTCTCTGGGGCTTTTCCTAATAGTCGTTAATGCCATAATTTTGTGGTTGGCCGCGCAGCTTACAGGATATATAATAGTCGAGAGTTACGTTGCGCTGTTGTGGGCAACGTTAGTCGTGGCGGCAGTTAATTTTATAACTAGGTGGTTTAAGTAAATCTCAACATACAAATGCTTACAATTATACAATTAGTTCTTGCCGTGCTGGTAATAGTTTCCATATTGTTACAACAGCGTGGCTCTGGCCTTTCAGGCGCATTCGGCGGCGAGGGCGGGGTTTATTCCACGCGTCGCGGCGTAGAGAAGATTCTTTTTCGCGGAACCGTAGTCGTTGCGGTCTTATTTTTTGGAGTTTCAATTGCTCGGCTCCTCCTCTAAAATTAGGTGTTAGGTGTTAGGTGTTAGGTGTTAGTTTTTGTGATACCCCCTGATCACAAAAGTATTGAACCTATAACCTAAAACCTAAAACCTAAAAACTACCCATTAGCGATCTCGAAAACTTTTTTTTATCGTCCAATAACGATTCCCGAAATAAGCGCCCGCCTGGGAGCGGTGGGTCTTTGAAACGCCTGCTTATGAGTAGGGTGCCCACAAAAAAACAGCTTAGGCATTTGCCCAAGGTTTTATCACAAAAAGAAAGGCGCCTCATGATGATCTTATTTTGGGTTGCCGTTATTTCAATTCTTTCTCTTCCTGTAACTTCCTATATTCATTTTACAAAATCAGTGCCGGATGACGGCGGAAGCATGGTTGAGGGCTTAATTGGCACGCCCAAACATATCAATCCGCTACTATCTCAGGGCAACGATGCTGACGGTGATCTAGTAAGTTTGATTTTTCCAGGCCTGGTAAAGTATGCTGGCAATGGCAAAATTAATGGCGATCTGGCTGAGTCATATCATATCTCAGATGACGGCCTAGTTTATACCTTTGTTCTTAGGCGCGATCTGCTATGGCACGATGGCCACGCACTCACGGCTGACGATGTCATCTTCACTATTTTTACTGTTCAAAATGCTGACTATGGCAGCTCGCAGAGGATTTTGTGGCAAGGAATTGAAGTTAGTAAAATAGATAGCCTAACAGTGGCATTTAAGCTAAAAAACAAATATGCCCAGTTTATCGGCAATGCTACGTTGGGTATTTTGCCCAAACACATTTGGGAAAACATCAAGCCAGTAAACTTTGGCCTCTCAGAGTTTAATCTTAAGCCGGTCGGCTCCGGGCCATATAAATTTTCAAAAATAAGGCGCGATACGTTCGGCAATATCAAGTCTTTTGAGCTAGCCGCTTTTGACAAACATCATGCCGGCAGGCCTCATGTTTCAAAACTTACATTTAAGTTTTATCCTTCGGAGGCTGACCTAGTAGAAGGATATGAGAATAACGAAATTGATGGATTTAGCTCTATATCCGCGAGCGGTCTGAGCTCTATTCGGTTTCTTGGGCAGCTTAAGCTAGAAAAGCTTAGTCTCCCCCGCTACTTTGCGGCTTTCTTCAATCAAAATCACAGCAAACCACTCGCCGATAAGAGCGTTCGCATGGCCCTTAGCTACGCCACCGACAAAAATGGGTTGGTTGAAAAGATACTTTCAGGAAACGGGGTAGTGGTAGATTCACCGATGATGCCAGGGATTATAGACTTGCCAGATGACACTGAAAAATATAGCTTTGATCTTGAATTAGCCAAGAAAACGCTAGAAGATGCCGGCTGGAAATATCCTGTCTCTGTATCAGCTGAGGGAAGTTTTCGTGAAAAAGCGGCGCCCACACCAAAAACAAAAAATGAAAAACAGGGCGAGTCGGTCAAGCTGGAGATTAGATTAACCACGTCTGATTGGCCCGAACTTATTACCGCAGCCGAGCAGATTAAAAAACAGTGGGAGGCGGTAGGCGTTCGGGTACGGGTTGAGATTTTGCCCCTGCCTGAGCTCCAACAGGCTATCAAGGCCCGAGAATATGATGCCCTTCTTTTTGGAGAGGTTTTAGCTCTTGACCCAGATCCGTTTAGTTTCTGGCATTCTTCTCAGAAGCGCGATCCAGGGCTTAATCTGGCCTTGTATGACAGTAAGGATGCCGACAAGCTTCTTGAAGATGCACGCCAAACGCTTGACCGCTCAGCGAGGTTATCAAAATATGACGATTTCCAAAAAATTATAGTCAAGGATATTCCGGCCATATTTCTATACAGTCCTGACTACTTATACGCCCAGCCGTCTAAAATAAAAGGTAACGATACCAAGATTATTTCCATACCCTCTGACAGATTTAACACCGTAAGCAACTGGTATATTGAAACCAAGAGAGTTAGAAAATAGCAAATAAACTATTGACTATGAAACCGTATTTTACTATAATGCGCTTTCATAGTCAGAGGCTCATTATATTTGATCGATGGCTGGTTAATCTCTCTTGCCGGCCAGAGAAATTGCTTTTTGTTATTTAGTAGATTTAAGGGGCGTGTGGCGGAACTGGCATACGCGTACGCTTCAGGAGCGTATGGGAGTAATCTCTTGAGGGTTCAAATCCCTCCACGCCCACATTCCTATGCTTTTAGTAAAAACTAAAATCGGACCAAGTAAAATTCATGGCATTGGCTTGTTTGCCGATCAGCCGATAGCCAAAGGAGCGGTTGTTTGGAAATTTATTGAGAATTTTGATTTAGAAATCACTAAAACTACGCTCAACACCCTGCCGATACAAGCAAGGGATAATATTCTAACTTACGCGTATTTAAATAAAGATGGTAATTATGTTTTATGCTCAGATGATGCAAGATTTTTTAATCCTCAGGACAGTCCAAACGTAACGGCTCCGCAAGATGATAGTGCGCCAAATATTGCCATAAGAAACATAGTGTCAGGCGAAGAGTTAACTCAAAATTATAAAAACTTTGATGCAGATTTTGAACGTAAATTAAAATAAAATATGAACGAATCACAAACCGAACTAGCTGTTGCTAAAACGCAACCGGAAAAACAACTAAATACCTCTCAAGATCGACCCGTGCCTCGTGGTTCCGGGCAGCATCGCTTGTCTCACCTAAACTCAGGTGAAGTGGATAGTAACGAGGCCGGCCAAAGACGTGGCAGTAGCGGATCAAGGCGCAGAAGTCCACGCTATAAGGACAGGCGCGACTTACCTCGTACAAGAAGGCTAGCGCCAATTGAAAGGCCAGAACAAGTAGCTCATGCCGGAACAGCAGAAGACTCGGTGAAGATCATACCCCTTGGTGGCCTCGGAGAAGTAGGGCGCAATATGTGCGTTGTGGAGTATAAAAATGACATCATCGTGATTGATGTCGGCTTTGGTTTTGCCGAAGATGATATGCCAGGCATTGACTATACCTTGCCCAATATCAGTTATTTGGATGGCAAACAGGACAGAATTCTAGGAATCATACTTACCCACGGCCACATGGATCATGTCGGCGGACTTCCATATCTTATACAGCGCCTGGGCAATCCGCCTATTTATACCGCAAATTTAACGCGTGCGATAGCAATAAAAAGGCATCAGGAATTCCCTCATTTGCCGGAGCTGGACATTACATTGGTTGATCCTAAAGAACACAACAAGATAACTCTTGGACAATTTGAAATTGAATTTTTTCATGTAAACCACAATATTCCCGACGACGTGGCGCTTATAATTAGCACTCCTGCCGGTAGGATTGTACATACGGCCGACTTTAAATTTGATCCTAAACCTTTAAATGAGCAGCCAGCCGATCTGGACTTTATAAGGAGCATAGGCGACCGTGGCGTTACGGTATTGATGTCCGACTCAACCAATGCAGAAAAAGAGGGTAAGGCCGTATCCGAGAGCGTGATTCAAGACAACCTGGAAGTGATCTTCAAAGAAGTTACTGGCATGCTAATCGTCGGCACTTTTTCTTCAATGATTAATCGTGTTCAGCAGTTAGTTACCCTTTCAGAAAGATATGGCCGCAAGGTAATATTTGATGGCTTCAGTCTCAAGAGCAATGTTGAAGTGGCCAAAGAGCTCAATCAAATTAGTATAAAAAAAGAGACCCAGATTCCAATAAGCGACATTGACCGCTATCCTAGAAACAAAATTACCCTTATCGGTACCGGCGCGCAGGGCGAAGGCCGAGCGGTTTTAATGCGTATCGCTTCGGGCGAACACCGCTACATGCAGCTCAAAAAGGGTGATTCAGTTATGTTTTCCTCCTCGGTTATTCCGGGCAATGAACGTACGGTGCAAAGGCTAAAAGACCTGTTTTATAGATCAGGTGCTCGCGTCTATCATTATGGCATGATGGACATACACGCTAGCGGTCACGCTCACAAGGAAGACCTCAGATTAATGCACCAACTTATAAGACCCAAGTTTCTTATGCCAATTCACGGTCACTACTCCATGATGGTTAATCAGAGTTATATCGGCCAAGAAGAAGGTATCCCGGAAGAAAACATTATCATTGCCGATAACGGCTCTATCGTTCACATTACGCCCAAGTCATGGTGGATGGATAAAAAGATGGCACCATCTGACATAGTCATGGTGGATGGTCTGGGCATTGGCGACATCGGCAGCGTGGTCTTGCGTGACAGACAGGTACTGGCCGAGGACGGCATGTTTGTAATAGTTTCCCTTATTGATTCAAAGACTGGAAAAGTTCGCGGCAGTCCGGATATTATTTCACGAGGATTTGTTTATCTGAAAGAAAATAAGGAACTCTTGATGCAAGTCCGTAAAAAAGTCAGGCTCATAATTGAACGTAAGAGCACTCGCCCCATAAACTGGGTAGATCTAAAAGATATCTTACGCGACGAAATCGGCCTGTTCCTCTTCCAAAAAACGGAAAGACGGCCCATGATTCTGCCTGTGGTTATCGAGATTTAGCTCGTATGATTACAATTGAAGATTTCAAAAAACTAAATATTGTTGTTGGGACGATTGAGAGCGTAGACGAAATTGAAGGCAGCGAGAAGTTATATAAATTTGTCGTAAATATTGGAACAGAAGCTCGCCAGATTTTAGGTGGGCTTAAACTCCCATATCCCAAAGAAGAATTGGTGGGTAAGCAAGTTTTAATCTTGGCCAATATCGAACCGCGCATGCTCATGGGGTTCGAATCCCAGGGCATGATCCTCTGCGCCAGCGACTCTGACGACAAGCCAGTCATTACCCAACCACTCTCCCCCGTCCCTGACGGTTCGGCAATTCGCTAAAGCCTCGCGAGCCGCCCCTATCATTTTTCTCTCGGTGTCCCTCGCTCCTTCAGTTACTCGGTACAATGTTCGAAAAATAATATGGGCCCGCCCTACTGCTTTAAAACCTCTATTTTTCAATGGTTTCGAAGCCCTTGCTTTTTATCAAAAAGTATGATATAATTGATAGTATAAAAGTACCTTACATTTTAGCCCATTTAGGGCTCAATAAAGCCAGTATTCATATCTCTTAGTAGATTCTATCTAACGCTCGGGCACAGGCGCATCAAGCCATTTTTAAAAGGCCTTCTAAAAACTTAGTTAGATATTGGTTTTATTGAGTTCTAAATTATGGAATACTGCAAGTTGCAGCCGAAGAGTTTTAAAGAAGAATAGTCGACTTTAAAACTTTGCTTGGAGGCAAAACAATGACGACAGAAAAGGGTAGTAGGTTGAGCGGTTTGCAGTTTGAGTTGCGCAACGCAATTGGCGGACACGGCTGTATGGTTTGTGGGGGCGCTCGGAACGATGAGCCTGGAGTTGCCCAGGTAGCAGAAATCCTGAATAAGTACGGGATCGATCCTCAGGAAGTAGAAAGAGAAATGCAGACCATTGAGGATAATTTCGTATTTGCTCCAGGATGGAAAATAGTTGCTGCGAGCGGATGTTACAGAAATACCAGCGACTTCCTTTCCGCCTGTTACAAGTTTCTTAAGTAGAGTGGGGACCAGTTCATTGTCCCCGTTGATCTGTAAAATCAATGGAGAGCCTAGAGGGAGCAGAACCTCAGCCCCGACGTGACGTCGGGGCTTTTCATTTGGGTAAAAAGACCTCACAAAAATTGTAAAAACGCATGAGCGACGCCCCCTGGTTTAATTTCATTCAGATGGCACCGCGTAAATAAATATCGATTTTTGATATTTCCCGTTGATAAACAAATTGGGACGGAGTGAAAGCAAAAGCCGACTAATGTCGGCTTTTGCTTGAACGTAAGGGGTACGATTTTTTATCCAGGGAAATGAGAAAATCGATATATTATTTACAGGGGACAGATGCTGAAATTAAATTAGAGGGCGTCGCGAATGTCTTTAAGTATTCTAATATCCTCTTCCCTCTTCGAATCCTCCGTCTCAAGCAGCCAATCTATTTTTTGGAATGGCTTGCTTGTAAGCAACGCCGTTATACCGTCAACTCCGATGAAGCCATCACCGATGTGTTCGTGCCGGTCGCGCTTACCACCCAAGTCCATCATAGAATCATTGATATGGCTTAACTTGAGGTATTCCAGCCCGATTTTTTTATCGAATTCCTTTAACATTTTCTCGGCTTTTTCAGGTGTGCGGAAATCATAACCAGATGCAAAGGCGTGACAGGTGTCAAAACAAACCCCACCAAAACCATTTAACTTTTTAACATTTTCCACAATTGTCGCCACCTCATCAAATGTATCACCGATAATATTGCCGCTGCCGGCAGCTATTTCAAGAAGTAGCTCGGTCGTGCCCTTATAACCATTCAGGATTTGACTCACCGAATTTGCCACTTTTGCTATCCCCTCCTCAAGTGTTTGTCCCGCATGTGAGCCAAGGTGTGTCATGACATACTTAGCTCCAAGCGCACTCCCCCGCTCCAACTCATCTCTGACCACCTTTATTGAGCTGCGGCGTATTCTTGGTTCAAGTGAAGCGAAGTTGATATAGTATGGCGTATGAATATAAAAAGTTTCGATACCGAATTCCTGCATTTGCGATTTAAAATTCATGACTATTGATTGCGTAAGTTCCGGCGCCGGTCCACCCTGCGGTGAACGCGTGAAACATTGAAATGTTTCACAACCCAAATCAAAAGCTCTTTTGGGCGCCATTGTTATCCCGCCAGCTATAGAAACATGAGTTCCAATTTTTACCATATAAATAAAATACCCTGTTAGGGTATTAAAAGCCAATTTTTGTTAGAAATTACTTCTTATGATTATGGTATTTGTATACTTCTTGAGAGTATTTTCTCGTCCTTGTTAAAAAATGAAAGCCAAAAATTTTTTTTCCCATTTTCCATAAAATAGGCGAGATCAACTGGCCTTGCCCTTATTTTAGTTCCGCTAAGGGCAAACCTGGCAAGAGTTTTAAAAAAGCCTCTTTTTTCTGGAGCTTTCGTCTCTACAATATGAAAAATGGAATCTTCGCTGATTTTAAAAATTCCGTGGTCAGTTATTTCCACAAACCAGCCGTCCTTTGTTTTTAATATTTTTGAAAGAACCTCGCCGTTTTCAAGCTTAACCAACTCTACGTTTTCAGGAGCTGTATCTCTAGGCATAAGAAGCAACCAATGGGCCTCTTTTTCAGTTATTTCATGAAAATAAAGCGGGCGCATTCTAAGTGCTTGCCAATACCTTATCCCCTCTACAGTTTCTGGACCCTTAGACACGTTCCCATAAGTCGCTCTTATTGATTGCCAGTTTTGAAATTGGTGGGCCTCGCAAAGTACATTTTCATCAGCAATTTTTCTGTAAATAACGAGCCAGAACTCCTTTTTTATTCTTTTCAAAAAAGAGTTTCGGTCAAGTTCTTCTTCCCAAGCACCATTGCGCCCCATAAATCCAAGGTTAAGATCGGGTGGGAGCCAAAAATAAATCAGATTAGTCGCATAAGGACTGGCGAAACTCGCTGTCAGACGATTGTCTTTAAAGGTAGCAAACTCTACAGGCAGTATCGAAAGATCATCCCAAAATTTTGCCTGATCACGGTCGTTGCTGCAAGCGCCAAACATTGAGCCAGGCGGCCAGACCAAAGTATTCTCTTGAGCCTCGGCGGCGACGCCTGACCAAAACAACAAAACAATAACTAAGCCGGTAAGTCTTCTCATCTCAGTGCCTTTTATTTTAAATGTTCTAACTTGATTTTATACTAACGCCATTAATTTATTAAGTAAAGCCCTCGGAAGAGTTCGCGCTGGGACAGGCATTCGGATTTAAATGTTTTTAAAGTGTTTTAATTCCGCCTTCTTATCATTTTTATCAAAAGTTATACTAATTATATCTATTTGCCACTCTCGTTCCATATCTCCGAATTCCTGCTCCAGATAAAAAGCTGCGACGCGTTTAATTTTAGCTTCCTTTTTCCAGTCTACTCTGAGCTCAGGTTCCAGCCCCTCGGCTTCGCGTCCGCTTGATTTAACCTCAACAAAAACCACCACCCCATCTTTTTGTGCGATAATGTCTATCTCTCCCCACGGCTTACGGTAGTTCTTATCAATTACCTCATATCCCCCATCTTCCAGATACCTAGCCGCGATATTTTCCGCTAAAAATCCAAGCTCCAGAGTGTCCATAAAAGCTATTATTAAGAATTAAGAAATAAGAAGCAAGATGGGCATAAGCTATTGAACCATTGCGACGGGGGTGACGATATTGCGGCCGGTATTTTAGCTAATAGGCCCGGGTCGTCGGATATGACCCCAGAACTGGCACTTCTTGCAATGTTTTTAGATAGCAAAAGGCGCGGCAGATAATATCGCGTATTTATTTTCCTCGGCGTTTTTACGCATCCGCATGGTCTGCCCAGCGGTTTTTTATTTTTTAATGGAGCGTCTCAAAAAACGATGATGGACGAGCTAATTTTAATGTGAGCATGTTATCAACCAACCCTCTTGACTCCCCGCTTCCACGGCGCTAGTATTTAGTTTAGATTCTCGCAAGAGAGTCGTTGTTGTTTTAGGCCTCAAATCTCTAGTTTTTAATGATTTCTACTAGATTCTAGGTTCTAGATTCCCGCCATAGGCGAGGCTCGCCAAAGGCGGCTAAACTCTAATAAATTAAGACTTTTATTCACAACCTATTTTTGGGGTCATTTTTAAGAAGCGGCAGAGCCGGCTTTTTTACCGTTATGCTTTTAGCGGTTTTTGTAATTGTTTTTAAAGGTTCGTCGGAAGGTCAAAAGAGCGTTTTGAGTAACTTATTGACCAGTTACATAGACGAAACCGCAGCCGCAGTCATTACTGCGCCATCTCATAATCAGCTCGCGGATATTAATAGCCTTGTGGCCTATGCCAAGAGCGAGAAAGCTCCGCAACCATCGGTTATTAATACGATTCAAGACAACTCCATTGTTTCCCGCGGAACAATTTTGACTGATATTTTGGATGAATTTAGTGATAGAGGAGCTCAGATATCGACATATACCGTGCAAGAGGGAGACACCCTCTCTTTTATTGCTTCTGACTATGGTGTGAGCGTAAATACCATAATATGGGCAAATAATCTTCGTGACGCTGATGCCATTAGCCCAGGTATAGATCTTAAGATTCCACCCGTAACGGGAGTTTTGCATAAGGTTAAAAAGGGCGATACGCTAGCTACAATAGCTAAGAAATACGGCGTTGAAGAAGATAAAATAAAAACCTTCAACAGCCTACCTCAAGCCGAAGATTTACAAATAGATGCTGAAATTGTAGTACCAGGTGGTAAAATCAACACTCCGGTTGTGGCAACACAGTCCAACACAGCTAAAAGATTTGCCTATCTGCCATCTTTAAGCGGCTATTTCATGCAGCCTGCAACTGGTTATAACTGGGGGCGAATTCATGGAAGAAATGGCGTAGATGTTGCCAACTCCTGCGGTACGCCCATTTATGCTTCAGCCGACGGCACGGTAACGCTCTCTGACGCCGTAGGCTATAATGGCGGTTTCGGCAAGTTTATAAAGATTAACCATCCTAACGGAACAGAAACGCTATATGCTCACGCAAGCCAACTCTTAGTCGGCGTAGGGGAAGCCGTGGTTCGCGGTCAGCATATTGCAGTTATGGGTTCAACCGGACGTTCAACCGGCTGCCATGTCCACTTCGAGGTGCATGGAGCCAAGAATCCTTTGGCTAAATATTAATATTCAGATAATTGAAAAATATACACGCTAAGAATACACTTAAAGAAGGTTGTTTGAAAACTAGGCAGCGGATAGGGAACCATGGAATCTTTAAACGACCGTTTGGCTGGCTACCAAATTTTAAAAATTACTACAAATAAAAACGGGTCTTTTTCAAGAAAAAAAATATGGATTAGAGGATGGCATCCTGAGGTATCTGAAAAATTTATACACCCATACGTAAAGTGCATTGACGGACTGACTGGCAAGGAAACGCTGCTAATTATAGACGAGATAAGTCCCATACTTGTCTTTGACTACCATACTGGTAAAAAAAATTAAAAACGCCTTAGGCGTTTTTTGTTTCAAATAAGTTAAGTCGTCTTGTCTTAAGGCGTCTCTGGTTTTATTCGATATGCCACGGCCTCGGCCACATGATTGGGCATAATCAACTTGCTTTCGGATAAATCGGCGATCGTACGAGCAATTTTAAGTATTTTGTGATAGCCTCGACCCGATAGATTATGCGACACAACAGCACTTTTAACTAATTCTTCAGCGTCTGGAGTAAGTTCACAGTATTTTTTTATATCTCTTGGCCCCATTTCACTGTTAGCGTGTACCTTGGTTCCGGTAAATCTTTGGGCCTGAACCTCTCTTGTTTTTGCCACAATTGTTCTTATTTCGCTGCTTTTTCGTCCTGTTGGTTCGCCACTTAGCCTACTATATGTTTCTCGCGGAACACTTATCTGAATATCAATTCTATCCAACATGGGGCCTGAAATTTTCCGTTGATATTTATAAATAGCTGCGGCGCTACAAATACAATCCTTAACGTCATCTCCATAGTTACCGCAGGGGCAAGGATTCATTGCGGCTACCAGCATAAATCTGGCCGGAAACTTAACTGAGCTCGACGCCCGTGAAACTACCACGTCACCACTCTCCATGGGTTGGCGTAGTGCCTCAATGACGTCTCGTGAAAATTCAGGTAGCTCATCAAGAAATAACACTCCACGATGGGCGAGAGAGATCTCACCGGGCCTGGGCCATGTTCCACCGCCGACAACCGCCACTGCCGAGGTGCTGTGATGAGGATTGCGAAACGGCCTTTCTTTTATTATAGGCAAATCTTTTATCAGCCCGCAAATACTGTATATTTTTGTAACTTCAAGAGCCTCATCACGACTCATATTCGGCAAAATGCTGGATAAGCCCTGCGCTAACAGACTTTTGCCTGAACCGGGAGGACCGTGCATCAGAATATTGTGACCACCGCTGGCAGCGATTATAAGGGCCCTCTTAGCGTTTTCCTGACCCTTGATATGGTATAGATCAAACTCATGTAATTCGTTACTCTCGGAGGCGTTTAGAGCGCAGTGATCGTAGTCTAGATGTTTGGTCGGCTCTATTGTTATTTCTTTGTTAAGATATTTGACCAGCTCAGCTAAATTACTGATACCAATTATGCGCAACCCCTTAACAGCAGAAGCCTCGACTGTGTTGTCAATTGGTATCAAAAATTCCTCAAATCCGGAATCCAGGGCCATTAAGGCAACCGGTAAAATTCCGCTCACCTTACGAAGTGATCCGTTTAGAGAAAGTTCCCCCAGGAATAATCTCTTGGTATTATCTAGACATATTTGCTTGGTAGCCAGAAGATAACCAAGAGCTATGGGCAAATCGTAAGATGGCCCCTCCTTTTTAATATCTGCCGGTGCAAGATTAACAATAACCCGATTATTTTTCTTTTTGGGCGCAATAAAACCGCTATTTTTTATAGCGGACTCGATTCTATCTTTGGATTCCTGAACAGACTTGTCTGGTAGTCCGACAATACTAAGCGAGTGGAGGCCCGGTGTAGAATCAACCTCCACTTCCACCGGGAATGATTCCAGGCCTATTACTGCTGCTGAAAAAACCTTAAACGCTGGCATCTTAGGGGGATTAGAAGCCCTCCAGCCATCTAATCTTTCTAGCCTTACTCGTGGCGCCTATACGATATCTTTATTTTGAATAAAAAAGCAAATGTCAGGCTAACCGTATCTTTTTGGAGCAGTCCACGCAAAGCCTGGCAACCGATACTACCTGGAGTCTTCTGGCGTCTATGGGCAAAACACAATTTTCACAAACACCATAAGTCCCATCGTCTATTTTTTTAATAGTGCCCCTTATTTGGCGTAGCCGTAACTCTAAATTTTGCTCAACCGCGCGTTCCTCTTCAAATTCCGTAACGCTATGCGCCTTATCTGAGGGAGAATCAGAAGGGTCAGTCTCGTGAAAGTGGGAACGTCTGTCACCTTTAATTATGGGGTTCTCACTGGTAAATTCTCCTAACTGATTTTCTAGGCTGCCCATCTCGGTAACAAGAGATTCTCTTAGGTTTTTTAATTCTTGAGGTGTCATATAAAAACATGTAAGCGCTTTATAAAATTACAACTTATAATTAGCAAACAAAGTTTAATTAAAAAGTATAGCACGAAATAAAACCTGATTGCAAGTAAAAAAAGACGGGCATCGTGGCCCAAAACAAGTGTTGCTTAGAGGCTGACGCCCGCTTACCAAGCCCGAGGGCTAGGGTGGAAAAATTGCCAACCGTTCCATTACATCGGAACAGTCAGCATTAAGAGAACTAACTTAAGTATACCGTAGGGAAAAAAGATGGCAAGCTCAAACTGTGGATATCTTGTCATCATGGCAATGGTGTCGGAGATGATGACAGGAGTGCCGACACCATTGTGTTATTAACTACCTTATGGTGTCAATTATTGAGTAGATATGCTCTCTTGAGTCTGCAATTACCAAATATTTATCGCCATGGACGCCCGAAACAATAGCATAGTCTATTGTTTTAAGCGGGTCGGGAAAGTTCTTATATCTAATTGAAAGACCCTGATATGTATTGTCCAAAAACTCTATAGATGCGGCCTCTGCTGTATTTAAACCGAGTAGCGCAGCAAAAGAACTTGGGATATTTGTTTCCCAGCGGCTCATTGCCTGGCTCAGACCAACATCACTAGAGAGCTTAACGATAATCCCGCCACTGTACTTGCCGGGGGCTTTTTGTTTAAGCGATAAATAAAAGTCATTTTCATTAATAAATGTTTTTACCTCTTCTGGAACGGTTATTAGCGCACTAGACATAAAGCTACTGAATGTATAGTCAAGAGTGTTTTGCGGATCATTGAGTTTGTATAACGCTGACGCTCCTCCGTTCAAAACCTCAACATTAGTTGCCGACACCAAGGTTTGGAAGACATCGGTGTCTACGCTAATGCTAACCTTAGAAAATAGGCTGAACACACCCTCAATATATGGCTTAGAGGGGGTTGGTGTAGAAGTCGAGATTGGAGTTAGAGAAAAAGTAACTTCCGGTGGAGAAGGCTCTCTCATTACAAAAAAAACGAGAACGCCGACAATTACAATAAGAATACTGGCTCCGCCCCATAATAACTTCCTCGAACTCATACTACCAAGGCTAGGCAGTTTAATGCCCCCGCCCCCGCCAAGCGAATTGGTTGATGGCTCAGGCACACTTGGACTGGTGGGGCTTATCCCAGGTATTTTTAGGGAAGATGGAACTGAAAATCTCGTTCCTTCCATGGGCCTTGATTTCTCTAGTCTACCCAACTCAACGTGGGGGGATGGAGACTGTTTAAAAATTGGCGCCGGCGTAGCCGATTGTTGTATAGAGACGCTCTCTTTAACAGATTGCTTCTCGATTTGAAAACCGACTGGCGTCTGGCCTTTCTTTAAGGCGGCAATATCTTCTTGCATCGTTCTTATTGAAGACTTGAAGATAGGCTGTTGGCTAGGAGTGGTGGATACAGCAGGTATGGATGGCTTAGCTAGCGATCCAGCAGGAGGGAGTGGCGGCATCGGCTTGGACATAGACGCGGCAGACGGAATAAAGGCCGGCCTAGGAGGAATGTTTACTACTGCGGGTGGGGTTGCCGGTCTTGTTAGCGGTCTAGAAGGAATTGGCGGAGCAGGCGGTCTAGCGGGCTGTGACGAAACTAACCCAAGTGGCCTGAGGTCCTCCCGCGTAAGCAGATTCGACGGAGTTTTAATATCCGGGCTCAGCAAACTTGATCCACTTGGTTTTTGCGGTAAAGATTGCGCTGGTGCGATTGGAGCCATTGACCCGGAAACTTGCGGTTTAATTTCATCTGCCATTATTAGAAGCAGGTTTTAGATTTTAGGCTATAGGTTTTAGAAAAAACTCAGTAATCCAAAACCTAGCACCCAATAACTAACACCCAATTTTTACATTAAGCTAATTCTACCACACTTTAAAAAAAGTTTATCTACAAGAGGCGCGGATATAGCGCTTTTTATTACTTACCAAATTGTTAAGACCTAGCTCTAGCAAAAATCACCCTGAAAATTCAGGGTGATTTTTGCGAATGACGAAGATCTATCTCATCGTCAAATTAACCCTTCCCATCTCGTCTATATTCTTTATCGTAACATGGACGCTTTGGCCCATTTTGAGGACGTCAGCCGGTCGGCGGACGTGGTCACTGGAAATTTCTGAAACATGGACAAGCCCCTCTTGTCCTGGTAAAAATTCGACAAAGGCGCCAAAATCCATAAGTCTCGTGACCTTGCCGTCAAATTCATCGCCTGGCTTGGCTTCGTAAGTTATCATTTCAATCCACTTGATTGCCTTTTCCATACCCTCCGGACTGTCCGAAGTTATGAATACGGAGCCGTCTTGTTCTATGTCTATGTCAACGCCTGTTCTCTCAATTATTTCGTTAATAACCTTGCCTTGAGGACCTATAACCATGCGGATTTTATCAGGGTCAATTTTAATTGTTTTAACGCGCGGAGCAAATTTTGACAGATCAGATCGCGGAGACTCTATGGCTTTGGCCATATGATCTAAGATTTCCAGCCTCGCTTTCTTGGCTTGCTCCAGTGCTTTCTCAAGTATTTTTTCATCAATACCCTCAACCTTAACGTCCATCTGCATCGCTGTAACTCCCTCGCGCGTGCCTGCTACTTTTAGGTCCATGTCGCCATGGTGATCTTCCGGACCTTGTATGTCCGTTAGAACTTTGTATTTTTCTCCTTTTTCATCAAACATCAGACCCATAGCGATTCCCGCGGCCGGCGATTTAATCGGTACGCCGCCGTCCATCATGGCAAGAGTCGAACCGCAAACTGAAGCCATTGAAGATGAGCCGTTGGACGAAAGAATCTCAGAAACTACCCTAATTGTGTATGGAAACTCTTCTTTGCTGGGTATTATCGGTTCCAGTGCGCGCTCAGCTAACGCACCATGGCCGATCTCTCGACGGCCAGCTCCGCCCATGCGGCCAACCTCACCGACACTGAACGGCGGGAATACATAGTGATGCATGAAGCGTTTCTTTGTAAGTTCGATTTCCATCGTTTCAACCCATTGTTCCATGCCCGGTGCTGCCAGTGTTAAACTGGACAGAGCTTGTGTAGTGCCACGGTTAAACAGGCCCGTGCCGTGAGAGTGGGGGATTATGCCAACCTCAGCGCTAATATCACGCAACTGGTCGGTTTTTCGGCCATCGGGACGCTTTTCCTCATTGAGTATATTGCGATGGACGATACGGTCTATTTCTTCTTCAAAAATTTCACCGGCCTCGTTGAGTTTTTTCATCAGTTCGGGGTGTTCGTTAAACTGCTCTTTGATATGGCCCATAAGCTCGGCCTTTATTTGACCGAGGCCTTCATAAAATTCCGACTTGCCTTTGCCTGGAGCATAAAGAGCCTTTTCCAGCTTAGATTCCGCAAAGCCCCTCACCAATAGGGCCAGCGGTTCATCATGAGTAAATACGGAAAGTTCTTTCTTCTTTTTGCCGACTTCTTGTGCAATTTTTTTCTGCAATTTTATAAGTTCTTGGAATTCTTTGAAACCTTTAGCTACCGCATCAACAATATCTTTCTCCGGCACGATTTTAGCGCCGGTTTCTATCATGTTTATCTTGTTTTCCGTGCCGGCAACTACAATATCGAAATCGCTTAACGGTCGCTCCTGATAAGTTGGATTAAATACCAGCTTGCCGTTCCTGCCTTCGCCGGAGGCTTCGGAGGACGCAGCCACTCTGCCGACTCGGCAAGCGGCAACCGGACCGTTAAACGGGATATCCGATATCATCAGAGCAAGAGAGGCGCCGAAAAGGGCCGGAATATCCGGATCGTTGATACCGTCAAATGACAAAATTGAAGCCACAACTTGAACCTCGTTTCTGATATTGTGGTTGAATCGTGGGCGCAGCGAGCGATCTATCAAGCGAGCAGCCAAAATAGCCTCCTCCGAAGGTCTGGTTTCGCGTTTGACCCATTTAGAGCCCTTAATTTTACCGGCGGCGTAATACTTCTCTTCGTAGTCCAGAGTGAGGGGGAAGTAGTCACCGGCCTTGGTATGGGCAGACATTGTAGCCGTCACCAATACAGTTGTCTCCCCATATTGAATACGGCAAGAGCCGTTAGCCTGACCGGCTAATTTGCCGATCTCAATGAGTAGCGGTTTACCCGCGAACTCGTGCTCATATTTCTTAACTTCCATAACAAAAAAACAAAAAGGAGGGTAGCGAGTAATGTACTCCGCCTATTCGGCGGTAGAGATTCAGGCCACAATTTTCGTTTACGAAAATTGTGGCCTGCGCCCCATTCCTCTTTTTAATTCCTCGCTGTCTGTTCCTGTCTGTTAAATTACTTTTTATGCGGTTGCTTCAAGAACCGAAACCCGTTTTTCCAATATTTTATGATCCTTGATGTCTGTCTTATTTTTTAGATCATTCTTGATTTCCGAAATGTCTGTTTTTATCTCGCCGATGGTTTCAACCACCATGTCCATTTTATTATTAAGTTTACCAACCTCATCAGTTAGCGTACCCACCCCAAAATCCAACTTATCAACTTTTCTATCTATGTCTTGATGCGATTCGGCCACAACCTTAACTTCGTTCTCGAATTTCTCATACAAAACACCCACATGAACCCTCATATCCTCATTAATCTCTTGGCGTAATTCTCTCAGGTCGCCCCTTGTTGCATATTCATTTTTATCAGTTTTTGTTGGCACATTACAAACTTATCACAATGACCTTAATAAATCAAAAAGGGTCTGCCCAGACTGATGAGAATTTAATATAAAAGCTTTTAAAAAACCAGCCCCGACGGTATCGTCGGGGCTGGTAAGGGTTGGTTAGAAAAGTGGATTAGTGAATTTGAAAGTAGAGATAATTTGATTAAAGATTGTTTTTTCATAACTTTCATCTTGGCCCGATATGGCAGTTCTAAAATATGCAGACACTTTAGGATTAGCAAAAAACAGGATTTGTCTGGCCAACGTTCCGCCCATACCTGATCTTTGCCATCCGGTATCATTTACCTGTACTCCAGAAATCGTCAAGGTAGATCCGGAGTTATTATCGCCTGGAATGCGAATCTCTAAAATGGGCCCCGGGAAAGTAGTTCCGTAGGGATCAGTGTTTTTATCATCCGGACTAACTATCTGAATAATATGTATCTGGCCCTCGTCTCTATCGGCATAGACTACCCAGGCCGTCGGATATTTAAATTCAAATCCATATTTCATACTAGTATACGTTCGCCAACTAGTCGTCTCAACTTCCGGCATAGCAGACGCCTGAGGGCTTCTTTGGCTACCGGTTGCCGTTGGGCTCGGTGCAGCGGTCTGTTCTATGACCGGACAAGTTTCAAAAAGTTTTAATGGTGGGTTATTATTGCTTATATTATATGCGAAGAATATCTCATAGCACGGAAAGCTTCTACCCAGAGCTTCTTTATAAAGTAAGATTGTTTCCGCATAAGCGCCCCAGCCCAAAATACCGTCAAAAGCTCCTGCTGCAGAAACAACAAACTGCTCACCCGTATTTATATTGAGAACGTTCACAAGGCCATCCTTGTCTATAAAGTATGCGCGATTAAAATCCTCTGACCAAAGATAGCCCCCTTTTACGCTTGGTGATAAATCAAACGTCTTGTAGATATTCGAGGAGCGGTCAAGAATGGTGAGCGCTCTGAAAAACTGTGCCTGCCCCTGATTCTCGCTTTTGCCGAGATACGAGACTCTATTATCTGGCAGATATTGCGGTAGCACTTCTTCGTCTTCGGTATCTGCCAAGAAGCTGACTTTTCCCTGATCAAGATCTATTTCCGCAACTGACATATTGTATTTACCATTGATCTGCTTGCTTCCAAGCATTTGGAAAATAATTTTTGATTCGTCTCCTGACCAAAATAGCGCTCCCATACCAGAGCCGCTGCTGCTTGGTGATGTTACGAGATATTGTCGCGCAGAACCCGCTTGGAGATCTGCTACGCTGAAAGAATTAAAACCGTCTATAATTGCCGCTTTCTTGCCGCTTGGAGAAATAAACGGCCGCCAAGACAAAGATTCTCCTTCCGTAAGATTTTTGGGGCTACCGGTATCAATGTCTTTTTGCTTTGCCTGAATTAAGGGGCGGCTACGAGTTCCTTCGGTGTTGCCCGCAACTGAGAAATAAACGAGCTGGCCCTCGCCACCTAGCGTAGGGTTATAGTCGTCAAACAAATCATTCGTTAATCTTTTTTCATTTTGAGACGGGAGATCGTATAGGAAAATTTCCCTGGGGCGCGGGCCACGCTCAAAGACAATGCCACGCGATAAAAGATTATCCGCGGCCCTTGCTACTTGTATAAGCGAACTGCTTGAACCCGCACTCTGATTACGATAAGTTTGCACAGACAAATTGCTTATATTGATACCTAACGCAGCCGAAGGTAAGGTCTTAAGCTCAGCATCTGAGAGTAATTGAGCAGTTTTTGCGGCAGGAGTTGGTGCGGCTCCTAGTCGTAATGGCCAGTCAATTTTAAAATATAAATAAATTCCCGTTAACAGCGCTGTCGCAGCTAGCAAGGCGGCAATAATTATTTTCTTTTTTTGTTGATTCGGTGAGGATGCCCCACCCGCCTCATAACCCAAATTATTATTTAATTGTTGCATACGTTTATTTATTATAGACAAATAAGCGGGGGGGGGCGACCTTACTTATCCACCTCAACTTCTTGTGGTCGCTAGCTAGAGTCATGACCACTGATGAAATTTGCATAAACTCACAAGATAAAATTTCTGATTAATAAATCAAAAACTTCTTAGGGTCAGAACCTAGATCTAAGAATACATCAACAGCTTCTTTGAGTTTCGCTGATGTACTGCGGCCAAAGGAAATGGCTTCAACCTTAAGGCCCCGGGAAATGCGAAGGTATTCAACCAGAGGCACAAAATCACCGTCACCGGTTACAAGAACCGCTACATCTATCTTGTCGGCCAATATGACGGCATCCATGGCCATACCAACGTCCCAATCGGCCTTTTTCATGCCTCCGGCAAAAATCTGGAGGTCCTTCTCCTTTATTTCATAGCCCCCCTTTTCCAGGGCCTCGACAAATGCTTTTTCTTCCCCGCCCTCAGTCCTAATGACATAAATAAAGGCGCGTATTAAACGCCTGTCACCGACCGCAGTTTCCAGAATTTTTTTGAAATTAACTTTGGCCTTATAGAGATTCTTGGCAGAGTGGTACATGTTCTGAGCGTCAACAAAAACCCCCACTCTCTGATGTTCTGAACTCATATCCCGAGCCCTGACTAATTTTTGTTTTCTTTCCGGCATAATTAATACAAAAGCTAAAATGGTTTACTGACCGGCTGCGCGAACACTTTTTGTTCGACAGAGCTCACAAAAAGTGTTCGCCTCCGCCGGGAAATAACATCCTAGAGTTAGCAAAGTGATAAAAAGCGCCTGCGGCTCCCGCGCCCGCAATTTAAAAAAATGGGGGAGCCATATTACCTTTTGAGACTTCTGAAGTAACCGCCAGCCCGCTTCGCCGAAGGCTCCAGCGAGGCGAGCATGGTTTTGTCAACGACCGAACGAAGTGAGCGTCTTGATAAATGGCGGTTACGTAAAAAGATGAGCCGAGTCCGCTGGGACGAGGCGAAGTTCTCAAAAGATAATATGGCGAGCCTTATTTTTTTAATCCAAGGTCCTTAGCTATCTTAGCATGCCTTGTCGGCGACTCCTTCTTGAGAAAATCCAAAAGCCGCTTGCGCTTGGATACCATCTTTAGCAATCCGGCACGGGAACTGTTGTCCTTGAGATGCTTCTTTAAATGCTTGGACAACGACTCAATTTCCTGGGTAAATAAAGCGATCTGGACTTCGGCAGAACCGGTGTCCTTCTCATGCTGGGCGTGCTTTTTAACTATAGTTTGTTTTATCTTATTATTTAGCATTGTTTAATATTAGCACAGTTTTAGATAAATGAAAATAGCCCCCGGTCGGGCTATTAAAGCAGATAATCTAGCTTATCAAGATAATCTATCGATTCACTGGTTTTTTTAAGCTTGCGAAGCTCTTGGCGCCAACCGGTTTTTTCCTTTTTGGCCTGTTTTATCGCCTTTATTACCGGGGTAATCCCTCCGTTATAACCAGCGGCAAGGAAGTGCTCAATATCCGGGTCTTTAACAACCTCCGGACCCAGAGCCGACTTAAGCATTTTGAGGTTGTAGTTTTGCAATAGAGCCGCTGCCTTAATTGATTCTTCGTGATTGCGCGTACCGGCTTCGAATGCCGGCAGTCTGGCCCATGGATATGCTTGCCTCATCAGATTCCAGGTTCCGAGCGTGAACTGCATAATACCTGATGCGCTTGCCGGACTAGAGGTTATCGAATAGGCAGACTCCTTATTGATGGCTAAGATAACAAGCATGCGCTCGTTAGGATTGTATGGCCATGCGCCCCTGCGGAACTCATAAAATTCAAAGGGATCAACCTGCTCAATAAGCGCCAGGCGCTCAATGAATCCCTTAAGATCAAGGTTGCCACCTAAGTCCAATTCTGATTCCAGGGGATTCATCGCGACTGAATCCGGCCAAATCTTTTTTGTAAGCCACAATTCAATTATCGAGTCGGATGTCTTTGATCTCAGATATGCTAGGCCGCTATTTACGAGTTCGCTGGTGTGAAGATCGGTAGAGTATGGGCTATAAATTACATCTTCGCGCTTACCGCTTTTTAATCTTCGCGGAAATTTATTTAAAATCACCACCCATTTGCCGCCATCTTTTACATCCTTAACAGTGAAGGCCGTATTCCAGTCGTTCCACATAAGACCAGCTGGTCGATTTTCAAAACCAATCGTAAAGTCTGGGTCGGTATTTATAAGTCTTGCCCCCTGCTTCAGTATTTTGACTATCCTGGTGCTGCCAGTATCCAAGTTGAGCAGTTTAAGTCCGACTTCCTTCCAGGAAAAATCGGTTATCGTGCGCCTAATCTCAATGCCATCGCTTCTTTTTATGACATTCGCGTATTTTAAGGCTTTCGGCTGATGGGCAAGCGTCAGACTCCCCAGTTCTTTTTTGCCGTTTTCAATTTCGACTAGAAGTGAGTTACATGCCGGCTCGTACTGGCAAGTTTCTTTTTTTGAATAGTCAGGTTCCTGACCATATGCCGTTCCGGCCAAGGCGGCTGATAAGGTTGCCCATAATAAGTATGGCAAAAATAGATTTCGTAATAAAACGCATGATAACATGGACGTCCTCCATTATTTTTAAGAACTAGCTATCCTATAACACTTATTTAATGAGCTTGCCAGGTTTGGGGAGCGAGTCTAATAATGTGCGACTCGCTTGTGCTATAATCACAGGGTGAGCATAAAGGATCTCAAAACCCAATTTTTAGAATATCTGGAGATAGAAAAAAATCGTTCGGCTAAGACGGTAGAAAATTACAACCACTATTTGGCAAGGTTTGTTAATTTTTCAAAAATAAGCCGCCCGGAAGAAATTAGCGAGGAATTGATACGCAAATATCGACTCTATCTTAACCGGTTGAATGATGCGCGCGGGAAATCTCTAAAAAAAGTCACCCAGAATTACCACATCATAGCCCTGCGAGCGTTTCTCAAATATTTGGCTAAGAGGGATATCAAAACAGTATCGGCCGAGAAAATAGAGCTTGGAAGGCAGGAGGAACGGCAGATGGCTTTTCTTGAACCGAATGAATTGGAAAGATTTCTTAAGGCACCGAGCGGTGTATCTGTCGCTGATCTGCGTGATAGGGCGATGCTTGAGACGCTGTTCTCCACAGGATTACGCGTATCAGAACTTTGCTCGCTTAGCCGAGACGATATAGACACAAAAAGAGGGGAGTTCTCGGTACGCGGTAAGGGCAGTAAGATCAGGGTTGTTTTTCTGTCCGATCAAGCCAGGGTGGCGCTTGTGACATATCTAGACAAGAGAGTAGATGCTGACGAGGCACTGTTCATACGAATCCCGCAGAATGAAAGTTTTGAAAAATACGAAAAACTTCGGCTAACTCCGCGCAGCGTTCAACGCATAATAAAAAAATATGCGATTGTCGCCGGGATTATGGGCAAAAAGGTCTCGCCGCACTCGCTTCGGCATTCATTTGCTACCGACCTACTTCGCAATGGCGCCGACATTCGTTCGGTTCAGGCCATGCTCGGTCATGCCTCGGTTACTACGACGCAGATTTACACACACGTAACCGATAAACAATTACGCGAGATTCACCAGAAGTTCCACGATAAAAAATGATGGCTTGACATGCAGCCAGCCCGCCCCTAAGCTACTGATGATCGTAGTATCTTAAAAATGAGGCAAATCTATGTCTATGGTGTCGCCCAACCTTGATAGATTCAATCCAAAACAATGGAGTTACATGGCGATATTCGTTCATGAAGCGATGTCTAAGATCGGCAATAACCAACCAATAAGCCTGCCACGAGGCATTAAAGCAGATCTCGAAAAATTTATTGATGCCACGCTTACGGGCCTAAGAAATAACGAAAATAGAGCGCAGCCAGAACGCCTTGATACTGCGCATAATATACTGCTGATCTCTGACAATATATTACCTCACATATCAAAAAAGGCGGTTATAAAATTTTTTGAAGATTTCAGCGAGTACATCGCTTGTTCCAAAGGGCGCAAGGCCGTTCTTGACACACGCTCTTTTGATTTTTTTAAAAAATTTTTCCTAGCGCTACATCACCTGGAAGAAGAAGTGAGTTTGCCTTTGGAATGAGGGTCAGCCATTAATTAAAAACAGCCGTTCGGCTGTTTTATTATTTGAGTAGCGCCGCGCGCGTTTCATCTCTCGTCTGCATAAGCCAAGGCATGAATATAGTTCCCCCCGTTCCTCTAGGGTCGGCGACTTTTTTATGGATATAGTTATTGGCGTAGCCAATATGGATATCCCTAAATTCATAGATTCTTTCAAGGCAATGGTTATAAACTTCTTTTAGGTGGCCGGGGCCGCGCATGACCAAACCTCTGATTTTAGACCTATTCTCTACTTCTGATAGTAGGGCCCTATGATTATGCGGCATATAAAGACGCATTTCTGCGAGATGTTTTGTTAGTGGGCTATCAGCATGGTGAATGCCCAGAGCTCCATCAAGCAGGGGCAAAATTGAGCTTTGAGCGCCTGTTTCTCCACGAAAATTTTGGGGCTGGCCGTCAAGATCCTCAACGCCTTCGTAGATAACGTTTTCAAAAAACATAATCCAAGGACGAACCGTCTGGAAGTAGACATCCATTGAGCAACGCTCAGGCATTCTTTTGAGTGTCTCTATCATTTTATCAAGTGCCTTATAGGCATGCTCTAAATGAAAATACGCTGCGACCGAATCACCCGTCTCAGCGGCCAAAACCGATCCAAGCAGCCTAGTAATTGCCTGGGCCGCCTTAGCTTCTATATCAATGTGTATCAAAATGAACCAGTCTTCGTCAGGTAATTCTACGAAATTTTGTAGAAGTACAAGGTTGTCTACGGCAATATCTTTAAAAGGATCGATTCTGGTCCAATTATTCAAAGCGTAAGAACAGTAGGACAGGATTGGCGGCTTACCAAATTGTTTGGATAGCCGGCACAGTGGTATCGCTAACTGCCTGCATAGCATTGTTTGCGATGGCTTGCTGGAATGGATAAATGCACTTGCGCCGAAACCATAGATCATCATTGCCCTATTGCGTTGCGATTCCGAAAGATTCTCCATGGCATCGGAATCGCGTATCGGCAGAGACCTCGCCGCTTCCTGAATTTTTCCATTCTTAATCAAGCTGGGTAATTCTTTCCCGAACTGATCCAAAAATTCCCAATTATCTGGCAGGGTAATTAACGGATCTCGCTCCGGTAGAAATCCTCTGCCTAGTGAGATGCCTAAATTGGTAGGGTCTAACGATTTAGTATATCTGGACATTTTTGGAGCTCCATTAAAATATTAAAGAACTTTAGGGTTAGGATACTATTCTTAGGTTTTCATTGCAACGAGGTCAGCCCAATTATTAAAAAAGCGCTCGTAAAGAGCGCTTGAAAAAACATGATTGCCTTAAAAAGCTTTCGTCCAGCGAACCATAAGCAGGTTGGCGCCAAAATCATTTCCGCGCACGATCTCTTCAAAATAGTAGGTTCTCTGCAAATCAGCAGTAAGACGCCCGAGCCTTGGAAAATCGTAATAAACCGATCCGGTAGCCATCGGCCAGCTCAAGGCCCCAAAAATCGGCAGCTCTCCGCTGATTTCTCCAGCGCCGGTACTGCGAACGAAATTACCGTTAAAATTTATACCCAGACGCTTCATCGGTTTAGTCGCTACGCCAAGCTGCCAAACGCGATTAACCGTTTGATCCCGCCAAGAAGTTTTAAGCGGGGCCGTGCCTCGCAGGAAGTTAACCGAGGCAGTTGCCAGGAAGCTGTCATAGCTGAAGCCGGCATAAGTAGAAAGGTGCTCATTCCAAGACCACGATATGGTGGATGCGTTAGAGCGAACTCTACTGCTGAAGCTGTCAGCCAGGTTAGTACGATTACGGGTAACGACGCTGTTTTCTATGGATAGTTGGCTCAACGGCCGATAACGCACCGCCAAGCGTGTTCCGACGTCGGTGTGTGGTGTAATACGGGTATAAGTCGTTCCACTGGTTATGCTCTGGACGTCCATTCTTGCACTGAACTTACTTGACGGGACATAAGCAAGGCTGGCGATAGGCCAAATGGTCTTGTTTCTAACGCTCCTTTGCGGATCGGCGGTACCATCTTCCAAAACGGTCGTATCGCGCTTTATAAAGCGAACGCCTGGTCTTAAAATCAGGGAATTGAATGGGCGAAACTCCAGGTTCAGGTCTACCTGATGCATGCCCTGCCTCCATTCATTTTCTAAACTTTCCTTAAATGAAGTGGTTGAGTCCCGCAAACTGCTAATCTCGGCAGTACTATTTATTGTATAGCGGTTATAGCGATAATCCCCATGAATATCAAACCAGGACGTAATTTTCACAGTAAATCCCTGATCTACAACAAGATTGGGTTCTGTAAGCTTTGCGGCAGAAGACATTGCTATGGTGTAGGGAGCAGTTGCGGTGCCGGTAGTACGAGCTGAGCCTATGAAAGATGCGTCCAAATTCGCCGGTCCGTGGAAACGGAAATACAAGATACTGCCTCTGAGCGTGAGCTTTCCATTGACTTTGCCGTTGTAGAAAAATTCACCTGATGGAGTCTTTAAGTTGCGCGATTCCGACCATGCTGCAGTCTGAAGCAGCTCTTTGGCTGTCATGGCGGAATCAATGTTGATACTTCGCTCCGGCGAAAAGGCGTTATTCCAGTTCATAGATTGGTCGAAGTTCTGATAACTCAAGGTGTAGTGGAAGCTCCAGTCAGAAATGGTATAGTCCAGGCCACCAGCGAATTTATTAAGTCTGTCGCGAATCGGAGCATAGACATAGTACGGATTATCGCGCAAAAATGCTCCGAACGCTGAAGGCGATCCGAAGTACTCCATGGTTCTAGTCGTATTGTTTATGCCATCACGGGAATTTTTGCCATATTCCATTCTGAATTTCAGACGATTGCTAGCATGTATTAGCAAATTAATTGAGCCAAAGCGTCTTACGGTAGCCCAGTTGTGATTTGTGGTTAAGGCATGCCGGCCAGATGGTAAGGCGGCATCATCGTTGCGGTCGAAATAATAATAACTTTGCCTGAAGTTAGTTCTTAAATCGTAAACCTTGGACTTGCTTACTGTTAATTGCCCGCCGGGAAACGGGTCCCCGCCTAAGCCGCTGGCTGTTATCTGAAAAGAATCGGCCAGTTTTGATGCGCCAGGATTGGCGCGGCCACTAAAATTGAAATCAAACAGGCGTGGGCCGCTGCGCAGATTAAATAGTTCCATAAACTTCTCTTGCCGACCGCCAATGCTACTGAATCGGTAGCCTACAGCAGTTGAGCCCTGGATATCAAAGCCGGCTAAGTTATACTTTTGATCTTCTTGAGCCGCGCAGGGGATAATGAATGCAATGGCCAGACTTGCCGCAAGTAGAGTACGCATGGGTTGTCTCCTGTTTTTCACTGTAGAAAATATTCGCTAGTATTAGACCCGTGGATCTGGGCATGGCAGCGTACACACTCACCGCTAGTTTGGAATCCAAGCCGACCGTGGGGGACGTTTATGCCCCCGGGATTAACGTGGCATTGCAGGCACAGGAATCGGCCTTCGCGTCGCAATAGCATGTTGCGTTCTACGCTTCCATGCGGGCTGTGACAGCCGATACAACCTTCTACTTTTACGGCCGCATGTTCATGAACGAATGGTCCGCGTTTTTCGGTATGACAACCGGTGCAGACTTCAAAATTAACTTTACTGAGCTGGGGAGGGTTCATGGTCCCATGAGCATTATGGCAATCGGTACACTTCATCAGGCCCTCGGGCACGCGATGGTGCGTAGGCAATGAGAACTGCGCCTGTATCGTCTTGTGACAGCCGAAACACAGATCCGGCTGTTTCTGCCTAAGTAAGCTTTGATTTAGCCAGCGGCTTTCTTCTGCCTTTGACGGCATATTGAAAAAAACTGCTTGAGCAAAATTCTCAATAATGCCTTCCTTCTTAGCCATAGCAGAAGTTACCAGATGGGCAGAGTGGCACGATTCACAGGCCAAGCCCATCAATTTATGTTCAGAGCGTGCGAATAAGCTTTGGTTTTGGCTACTAGTGTGGCAGCCTAGGCAACGTGCAGCGTTTTCGGCAGGTTTGCCGTGGAACCCGTAAATTAATTTTTTTGCCGCTGAAATCTCATTCGGCGATTGAGCCTCGGCCATGGCTTCGGCATGTTTTTTACCTGGTCCGTGGCATGACTCGCATCCTGTGCCGTAGGCAATTACACTCGGAGCGGCCGCAGCATGGATTGTTTTGGTAAACTGCGCATGCTGTGCTCCATGGCAAGCTCCGCAGAATTCAGCACCGATGTATTCTTCTGGGTTCGCATTTTTAGGAAGCTGCCAGACTACAGGCGATGCCTGAGGCGCCGCCGGCTGCTTTTGTGCAATAATGTGGGGCGAGGCAAAAATAGCCAGACCGATCAAAGATTTATAGGCAAGTCTCATAAATTCCTCCTTTTAATCTTAATGGATTATAAAAGTACTAAATCGCCACCAGCTATTAAGCGGGGGCTAAGTTGGCACTATATATCATTTTCCCCAGTTGTCAATTAAAACGTAATGGCTCAATACCTTGGCAACACCCCCGGTTTAAAATGTATAAACTGGGAGTTATGCCATATACAACAAATCCCCACCTGCCCAAGCTGAGA
>Ga0209542_10001848_pt1 | contig 48943 bp, 54 predicted proteins | sample RifCSPhighO2_01_FD_184028 | JGI IMG/M metagenome (GOLD analysis project Ga0209542, IMG submission 184028) | Soil microbial communities from Rifle, Colorado - Rifle CSP2_plank highO2_0.1 (SPAdes) (version 2) | ecosystem: Environmental > Terrestrial > Deep subsurface > Rock core/Sediment ...
AAAGCCGGGTTTGGCAATGTTGAGTTTAAAAAGGGGTATATCGAAGAATTGCCCTTCAAAAGTGAAAATTTTGATGCCGTCATTTCAAATGGCGTTATTAATCTCTCCGCGGAAAAAGAAAAAGTTTTTAAAGAAATTGGGCGGGTTCTGAAAAAAGGCGGGAAAATGGCTATCTCGGACATCGTAACTGAAATTCAGCTAACCGATAGCATAATTCAAAATGCCAATTTATGGGCAGCCTGCATTGGAGGCGCCATGCAGCAGGATTTGTACAAAAACGCGATCAATGATGCCAGCATGAAAGTTATGAAATTAATTGAAAATTCACAATATGGTTTTCTCACGGATTCAGCGAAAAGCGCGAGCAAAAAATACGGCGTGAAAAGTATATCGTTGCTGGCTCAAAAAGGTTAAAGGTTATATTATTTATACATGGCAAAAAGAGCGACGGGATTAAAAATACACGTAAAATCAAAGCGTTCACATAAAACCAAAAAAAGGCTCGAGATTAAGCGGCTTATGCTACTTAGAAGAAAACCTTCAAGGAAAAGAACGGGGTAAAACAACTATTATGAATGCTCTGTCTTCAGGTCAGAAAATTGCGGGAATTGCGGTTATCGCCATTCTCGGCATCGCGGCCGCTTTTTTGGGCGGCGTTTTTAATCCGGAATTTGCTGATAGTGGCATAGATGTGCGCAATACCGCGTGCGAGAATTTGGCTTCGGCCAGGCAGGCAATTTCGAATGAATTAAACGAACGCAAACAGGCAGCTTCAGACTCGCTTGCCGGGGAGCGGGATACGATAAGCGACGCGTATTGGGCGAGGAACCGCGAGCTTGAGGTAGAGTACCACGAATGCATCTCTCGCGCGCTTACTGCCGACCCCTGCAAAAAGCCGTTTGAAGAAGTTGGCCGACTATATGAAGAGATAATGGCGGACTTTGCTTCCGACAAGGGTTTTAACGAAGCTAAATTTAACGAACGAGAGCGGGCAAAAGAACGGTATAACAAATGCGTCGAGGAAGCGCGCAAGCCGGAATTTTATAAAGACAAGGAAACCCAGTGCAATGCGACGCTAGCCGCTGGACAGGAAGCGAACCAAAACGATCGCGTGGCGAAAGAAGCGGAAGCCCAAAAAAGATTTGAAGAAGCGCTTAAAACAGCCGAGAACGCCTTTGTGCAAAAATCAGGAATATTGGATGCAATAGAAAAGAAATGTAATGAACCGGGGGGCAAGACGAATGTAAACATCGGCTCCCTTACTACAACTGGGACTGGAACGGCTACCCAGCCGAATAGTTCGGCATGCACGGGAGTTTTTGGAGGAAACAATCCTGATTTACAAAAGCAGGTCAATGATCTTGAAAACCAATTGCAGAAAGCGAAAGCCGGAGGGGCGAAGAAAGGTCTTTACGGCATCGATAATATTCAAGCGTCGCTTGACCGATTGCGCCAAGAGCTAAAAGATTCGGAGCGAACGTGCAAAACAGATGCGGATTGCGGCAGCTCGGAAGCGGTCTGCTGTAGCGGGAAACAAGTCGGCCGCGCATTCTGCGACGCCGGCGTATGCGCTTCGAAGAAAACGGATTGCGTTGATCCCGAAATTTGTGCGGGCAAACCCGCGAAGTGCGTCGTACCAAGCACAGGAGTTACCCAGCAAGACGGAGTTTACATAAGCAGGACAATTCCCGAAGTCGGATCCTGTTCGCAAAATCTGCAGGTCTTGACCTTAAAACAGGCCTCTCCGGATTCTGTGCGCTATTCGTTAAACGGGAATATTCCCAACTGGCTCCGTATAGATAAACCGGGCGGCGCACTGCCTGCATCGGTAAACGTTACTTATTCATGTAACACGGTCCAAGGATTTGGTCCCGGAACATACACGGCAAATGGAAGTATAACCGTCTACAACGCCGCAAACGAACTTATCAATACAATTCCGTTTAACGTTTCAATAACCGTAACAGCAGTTGAAAATCTTATAGAAGTTATCGAATACAACGGCAAATATCTGCCCGTAAGCCAGCTTATAATTGAGGACGAAGTTGGCTGCGGCGCCGAACATTGGCACGCGGCCCAAGGCGTTGTAACCGCGACAGATGGAACCAAAGTATCCGATCCGGGGCCTCAATGCGGCTACGGGAAAGTGCAAGACAAACCGGTTAAGAAAGTTTCAGCGCCAAAAGTAAGTTCTCCTGGCGCGGGTATTGAAGTCCGCGGCCTTGAGTTCCTAAAAAATCAGTAGCCCTATATTTTGTCTCTATCTCCAATTCTGCGCTATCGCCCACTTCATTTTGATAGATGTTCCAATGGCGACAAGCAAAAGTCCGAACTGTATTATCCATCCGATAATCGGGATAATTGAGAGAATGGCGAAGAGGACGGCACCTAAGAGAATGATTTTCCAATCGGAACGCAATTCCTCCGATTTTTTAACCCAGCCGTAAACGAGGGAGCCCAAGAGTATCTGCGACAGAAGTACTCCCCAAATCATAGCTCCGGCAAATCCAATCAGTGCCAGAATCCCCAGAGGAATGCCTAAGACAGTTGCGAGCAAAATTATTGCCGCAATCGGCGTTACGATCAGGAAGACAAGCCCCATCCCAAGATTAGAAAGGAAATTTTCATTCGTGCGCGAGACCAACTCTTTCGCGTAGCGCGGAAACAAAAGACCGGCGAACAGAGCGCCCGTGAGAAGCATCAGGAATTTAAGAAAAGTTGCGAATCTCAAAATGCCCGCTCCAAAGCTTTTTCCTTTCGCGACCCTTTTTTGAAAATCAATCTTCCCTCTGACTTGGGATCCGGATTCGAATTTCGCCTCCGTCGGAGATTTATACGTAAGATTTCCGGAAATAACCGCTTTCGGACCCAATGTAATTTTATCCGCATCGATTTTCACATTTCCTCCAACCGGCGCGTTTAGGAATATTTCTCCTCCCACGATTTTTACGTCTCCAGCAATCGGAGAATTGATCTGGACTAATCCGCCTCCGGCCAAAAGATCTCCTTTGACCCCAGAGCCCGAAATCGTAATCGTACCTCCGCCTAGAAGAATGTCCCCCCCAACCGCGCCCTGTATTAAAATATTTCCGCCTCCGGCGCGGATATCATCTCCAACATCGCCCAAAATACTGATCGTGCCGCCACCCACCATTAGATCGCCGCGCACCGGGCCGTTAATAAATATTGTCCCTCCACCCGCGAAGAGGTCGCCTTCAATCGTGCTTCCTGAAACAATGGATCCCGCGCCGGCATAGACATCATCCTTGATATTTTCGCTTGCCGGTATCGAGACTTGATCTCCAGTACGCAGATCGGCGCCAAATACCAAAATGGGCATTAAAAGCGAAATCAAGATTAAAATATAGGATTTCTTCATATGCTTCATTATATCAAAAAGCTATTATATTGCGTTGTTCTCCTAGATTGGTATCCTTAAGATATAAACACCAATGGATATAATCGCTATTCTGCAAAGCAAACCAGTTCTTATAGGCCTCCATCTGGGGTTCGCTATCTTAGGCATAGACGCGTTCTTGTGGCTCTTAGGCGAGGTTATCTCTAACGCCGAGTCCTCAAGACGCCGAGTTTTTGCGGCTTTCGTCGGACTCGTAAGTTTCGTCATTACATGGATCATCGGCGGGTATTACTACGTTAAGTTTTATGGCTCGCTCGTCAAACCGATCATAAAAGCGGGAAGTGCTCCGTGGGCGCATGCGATCGCCATGGAAGCTAAGGAGCATATTTTTCTTTTTGCATTCCCGATTGCTATTACTATTTTCCTCTTGTCGCGGCTTAATACTGGCGAATTGCGTTTGCTTGGTTTGCGCCGCGGGCTTATTGGTATTACGATTATGGCCGCAGGGATTGGCTTGAGCTTAGGCATTATGGGTTTTATCATATCCGCCGCCGCGAGATGGGGCATATAAATATATGGACAAATTAAGATCAATCTACGCATCCGCCTGTTCCGCCACCGTGACTATAATTGCAGTTGTCGCCATGACTATCGGAGCAGAACTCTCGCCCGCTTTCAAAAATTGGCTTGCCGGATTTACAGGCCATCACTGGGTAACAAAAAGCTGGATATCGATTCTGGTTTTTGCATTGCTTTTCTGCGTCATAAGATTTGCAGGAAAATCTGCCAGCGAATCGCAAACAAAAAGAGCATTAATTACGCTCGAAATTGCAACAGCGCTTGGCTTTCTCGCCATTCTCGGATTTTATGTGTACGAATTTTTTGCCCATTAGAGATATTGATAACTAAGTTCAGGCGTGCTATAGTGGGAAAACAAAGAGCAATGATTCGAAATAGTCGAATTTCTAGATTTTGCTTGATGTATATTTAGCCACTAATTTGAAAACCAAATGAAAGGTGTAATCAAAAAGATCACTGATAAGGGTTTCGGTTTCATTACCGGGGAGGGCCTCGAGAAAGACTTGTTTTTTCACGGGAACTCTCTTGTGGACGTGCAATTGAGCGAGCTCCACGAAGGCGATGCCGTTACCTTTGACACGGAAGATACCCCAAAGGGACCTGCCGCGAAAAACGTAAAGCGCGCATAGTCTTATCATAAAAACACCCCAGCCTAGGCTGGGGTGTTTTTAATTATTCAGGAAATTCTCGCAAAATTTTTGGGCCTCTTTTTTATAATTCTCGAGTGTCCCTTCGTTAACGATTTTGAAATCCGCGCGCGAACCGATATCGGGAATAAACTCTTCCGTTTTAGCCTTCTCTTCTTTCAAAAATTCCTCAAATGTGGCCTTGTCCTCCCCGACTTTCTCTCCAGCCGTAAGCCCGCGCTTCCATCGCGTCTCGGGATTAGCCGTAACGTAGACTATCAAATTTTTCCCAAAACTTCGGATAAGCTTCTCATCAGTTGGCCAGCGGACCCCGTCGAAGATTACGATATCCGAATTGTCTTTCACAATCCTCTGTCGTACGGCTTCGGTAAGCGTTCCCTTCCCGTACGCCCCGTCCATAGCAACCGTCAACTTAATTAAATTCTTCCGGGTCGCGTCTATGCCCCAAATTTTTAGGGTCTCGTAGAGAACATCGACAGACCGAATGCGCCCGACGTGCTTGGGCTTCGCGAATTCAGCAAGAAAATTTATAAATGTTCCCTTCCCAGATCTTTTTTCTCCTAAAAGCCCGATTAAAATCATAGAATTTTATTATATCATAAGAAAAACGCCCCTTGGGGCGTTTTTCTTTCTAGAGCTTAGACCAGCACCAGCGGCTTCTATGCCACGGCTCTGTTCCGTATTTTTTATATAGATACATGGCAAAGGCTTCGTTCCCATCTTCCGAATAAAGATCGTAGCCAAGCTTTTTCGCCTCGTCTTCCCAGTACCTCAAGTTAATTTGGTAGCGTCCGATATCGCGGATATCGTATTTCCCGATTACAACTTTCCCTTTTTCATCGAAATGACGATCGTTAGATTCGCAGGTTGCAATCTTTCTCATAATCCCCGGAACCTCCAAGCCGACGCTTGGAGCAAGCGCGTTTGCGGAAATCATCGCATTTCTCTCCAAATAGACGTCTGGGATATAGGATGGACCCGCTTCATAACCCACTTCCGGGAAAGAGAGAGCCAAGCTCATCAGAATCATATAAATTATAGGCATAGGTTTAACATAAAATCCCGCATATTGCGGGAATTTACATTGCATCTATGTTAGCAGATTTTAATAAAAAAGTCAATACTTCGACAAGCTCAGTACAAGTACTAAAAAACGTTTAAAAATAAGGCTTTTTTATATAATTAACATCTTAATCTTGGATTTTTTCTCTCAAGTATTAGAATTAAGTATATGAAAACTTTACATATGGTAACCTTCACCCTTCTGGTGATTGGGGGGCTAAATTGGCTCCTTACGGCTTTCAGCTACAATGTAGTTGTAATGGTGTTAGGAACCGGGCAGGTAGCGATGATCGTATACGTATTGGTTGGCCTTTCCGCAATCTGGGAGGTCATCACCCACAAGCAGAATTGCCGGAATTGCAATCCGGGCAGTTCCGCGATGTAATTATAAATTTTAAAAGCCCTATCCAAAAACTGCGGTATGGAAATATCGCGGTTTTTGAATTTATGTGAAATAATTGAATTATGTCTCGTCTTATTTTCGATATAGAAACGGTTGGGGAAGACTTTGATTCGCTGGACAAAACTTCCAAAGAAGCGCTAACGCGCTGGATTAGAAAAGACTCCGATTCAGAGGAAGAATACGAAAGAGAATTAGAGGCATTAAAAGAGGGGCTTGGGTTCTCCCCTTTTACGGGCGAGATTGCCGCGATAGGAGTTTTGGACTACGAGAAGGATAAAGTGGTCATATATTTTCAGGCGCCCGGCGAAAATATTAAAGAATTTGAAGAAGACGGGGTGAAATATAAGCCAATGACGGAACCGGAGATGCTTGAAAATTTCTGGGCAGGGGCGAAAAATTATTCGGAATTCGTAACTTTCAACGGGCGCGGGTTTGACGTTCCCTTTTTAATGATCCGCTCAGCTATACATAAAATAAAGCCATCAAAAGATTTAATGGCCAATCGCTATTTGGGAAGCCAGCCCGCCACCGCAAAACACGTTGATCTCCAGGACCAACTAACCTTCTACGGAGCCCTTAGACGGAGGGGTGGATTGCACATTATGTCGAGGTCCTTCGGGATCAAAAGTCCCAAGGATTCCGGGATCAAGGGAGAAGACGTCGGCAGGCTTTTTAAAGAAAAAAAATTTGTGGATATTGCGCGCTACAATGCGGGCGATCTCTACGCCACCCGCGACTTATACTCTTACTGGAAAGATTTTCTATATTTCCAAAATGACAGATATAAATATTGAAAATGGGCTGCGAACCGACTTCATGATGTAAAAGGGTAAGGTTATATTTACGTAGCCGTCTTCTTATATTATTGTTTAACAAAGGTTAGTTTTATGCCTGAGAAAACTAATTTTTCATTAAAAAACTGGGTAAATAAGCTACCTATACCAAAAAAGCTTAATTTGGCCACGCTCATTTTAAGCGGCATGTTGGTCTTAGCCCTCTTAGGTCTGTCTTTGGGCATGTACGCGACTTCCGCGCTAAGCGCCCTCGTTTACGGCGAAGGCCTCTGGTCAAAAGCGCAAAAAGATGCCGTATACAGCCTTACCAAGTATTCTATGTCTTTTGACGAAAAGAATTATGCCGAATTCAAAGAATTTTTAAATATTCCTTTGGGAGACAGGCGAGCAAGGGAAGAATTACAAAAAGAATTTCCGGACGAACAAGTAGCCCGACAGGGGCTGTCTGAAGGAGGAAATCATCCGAAAGATATATCAAGAATAATAAACGCCATCCTCTGGTTCAAAAATGTAGGATATATGAAAGAGGCGATGCGCTACTGGCAAGAAGGAGACCATTTAATTGAAAGTCTGCGGTCGCGAGGAGACGAAATTGATGGACTAATATCAAAAATAAATAGTGGGGAGATAACAAAAAATCAAGATAAGGTCGCGGCCATAGTGCGAATAAATGAAATAATGTCTGATGTTAGCAATATAAACACCAATCTGACTTTTATTGAAAAAAGTTTTTCACAGACGCTCAGCGAAGCTTCCCGACAAATAGGGAATATATTGCTCAATATAATAATAGGAATAATTCTTCTCTTGGGTGGAATTGCCGTCATTGTTGTTACGTATATAAATAAAACTGTGGCTAGAGTAGATAGGGCAAAAAGTGAATTCGTATCCATAGCATCTCACCAATTAAGAACTCCCCTGACAACGCTAAAATGGTACAGTGGCAAACTCATGGCTGACATAGGCAAAATTAATTATGAGAAAGCTAAAGAATATGCGGCAGAGTTGAATTTCGCTACAGAAAAAATGATAGATCTAGTGGAGAATATTCTTAATGTATCGAGAATAGAGCTTGGGAAAATAGAAATAGTACCTCAAAAAATAGACATAAAACAGATATCCGAAAAAGTCTTCGAAGAACTTTCCCAGAAGATAAAGGAGAAAAAATTAAATATTGATAAACAATACGACGAGGCCACGGAAAAAATGTTCGCCGACGCCAAAATAGTGAAAATAATAATTGACAATCTCCTGTCAAACGCAATAAAATACACGCCAGAGGGAGGCGATATTTCCTTATCCATTACAGAATCGTATAATGGAAACAATGTGGTTATAAATGTAAAAGATACTGGGATTGGCATATCTAAAGACGAGCAAGTAAATATTTTTTCAAAACTTTTTCGGGCAAAAAATGCCCAGTCTACGGGAACAGGATTAGGGCTATACATGACAAAAGAACTCACCGAAAAATGCAGAGGCAGAATATGGTTCCATTCGTACGAAAATGTTGGGAGTTCGTTTTATGTGATCCTCCCAAAAATATTTGAGCGTGAAGATATTAAAATATAATATAATAATGTATGTATAAAAACCTTTTAATAATAGAAGATGAAATGCCCCTCTTAAAAATAATGATGGAGGAATTCAGCAATTCCAACATAAAAGTAATGGGGGCTTCAAACGGCAAAGAAGGGCTGAAATTCGCTCTGGACAAGCATCCGGATCTAATAGTGCTCGATCTTCTTATGCCAAAAATGGACGGCATTGCTATGCTGAAAAAGTTAAGGGAAGACGAATGGGGAAAAAACGCCTCCGTAATTATATTGACAAACCTAGAAGGAAGATCAGACGCAACGCTCGCTGCACTAGATAGCGGGGTATTCGAGTTCCTCGTAAAAACCCGGATCAGCCTTGAAGGCCTGAAGGAAAAAATAATGGAGAAGTTGGAAAAGAAATAAAAAAATGACCCGGGACGCTTTCGTAGCATCCTCGGGCCATTCGCTCTTCGCGCGATTGCGCAAGCATTAAGGAAAAATGTGGAAGGCCTCAGTCTTCCCGTTTGCATTCTTATGGGGGAAAATGGCGGTCGCATTCAGCGCTTGGCCATGGAAATACCTGCCCAGCTCGTAAAGATGCTTTTTCTGGGCAGATTCCATCAGTTCAAAACCAAGTGGTAATTCGATAAAGCCAGACAGCATGTACCACAAGCAACCCTTATGGATCGCAAGACCGAGACGGTTGGATTTAGCAACCTCGTGCAAGTGGAAGGCTAATTGTTTGCGTTCCCAATCCCACCCTAAGCAATCTTGGTGCAAAAGCCCTGCTCCGCCAGCGCGAGGCAATACGAGCGGGTTTTCAAAACCATAGTCCTCCTTGAAAATGTCCAGTGTCTCCTGCGCAAATCTTGGGTCTGGACACAGAAATATGACGGAATCAAAAATGCCATTTCTTGGACGTGGCGAGTAGCCAGTGACTCGACTGATTTCGTGCTCGCTCGTGACATTCGGATCAAACCTGTCTCTCATTTTCTTCCTCCTCCTTCAGACAGAAAAATTTAGAACAAAATTCAAGGGAACTATAGCAAAGCTATAAAATAATACAAGACTGTGGATAAAAAAATTAATACCCTTCGAGTTTTTTAGCCTTGTCGTGCTCTCGAATTTTCATCAGGGCCTTGGCCTCAATTTGTCTAATTCGTTCGCGGGTAACCCCAAATTCTTTCCCAACTTCCTCCAGTGTATGCGAAATCCCGTCGTCCAATCCGAAGCGCAAGCGCAAAATTTTCTGCTCGCGGGGAGCTAAATCGTTCAAAATATCATGGAACTGGTCGCGCAGAAGGCGGCGCGCGGCTTCCTGCGAAGGAGATAAAATCTTCTCGTCTTCTATGAAATCTCCCAACAAAGAGTCTTCGTCATCCTCGCCAACAGGCTGTTCCAAAGAAACCGTTTCCTGCGAAATTTTCTGGATATGGCGGATTTTTTCGACTTCGATATTCATCTCGGACGCAATTTCTTCCGCCAAGGGTTCGCGACCCAAATCCTGTGTGAGCCTCCGAACTACCTGCTGGTATTTCGAGATGGTCTCGATCATATGCACTGGGATGCGGATCGTCCGCGCTTGGTCAGCGAGCGCTCTTGTAATCGCCTGCCTGATCCACCAGGTCGCATAGGTTGAAAATTTAAATCCCTTTCTCCAATCGAATTTCTCGACTGCCCTGAAAAGCCCAAGATTCCCCTCTTGGATTAAATCCAAAAGCGTTAAATTCGGGGAGCGCCCGACATATTTTTTCGCGATTGAAACCACCAAGCGCAAATTCGCCTTTGCAAGCTTATTTTTTGCTTCTTGGTCTCCTTTCTCGATTTTCCTCGCAAGATCCTTTTCCTCGTCCGCGCTGATAAGGGAAATTTTTCCTATCTCCCTCAAATACATCTGCACCGAGTCCGTACTGAATTCCCCCACGCTTTCGACTTCCGCTTTAGCGCCCTTCTCTTTAACCTCCAATTTTTCTCCCTCCAAGACATATATCCCAATCTCCTCAAGCTTTCTGTATAAATCGTCGAGAAATATTATGTTGTCTTCAATATGCGGGAATAAATTTAAAATCTCAGAGTACGTAATAAAACCACGCCCCTTGCCTTTCTCCAAAAGCCCTTCCATTTTTGTTTCCGAAAACTCTTCCGATGCCTTAGTGGTTCTCGGTTTTCTCGAGGCTTTTATTTTCTTAATAACCTTTCTTATTTTTTTAAATTTGCCTCTTGCCATAAATAATTAAGTTTACGAGATGTCTCTTGAAATTCGTTCAAGTATTCCGCAAGCTTGGCGCCCTCTCCTGCGGCTTCTGTTTTTCTTATCTCTTCGGCGAGCGATTCGAGCTTCGCCCTAACAGTTTCTCTCTCGAGCTCGGAAACAAGGCTTTTTACCTCGCCTGCCATGTCGTCGGCGTCGCCATACAATAACTCCGCCTCAAGCGCGAATTTCGAAAGTGCCGCTTCAAAATCGCTCTTCCCAGCCAATACGGCCTCGAGCATTGTAGAATTCTCTTTTGAAAACAAATCTTTTAAATTTGCCTCAACTCCGAAAGAAGTTCCGGTCTTCCAGACTAGCATACCTAAAATCCTTTCTTCAACAAGGTGGCGTCGAGTCTTCAAGGCAACATCAACGAATTTAACCTCTTTTGCCTGAGAATCGCCCGCCCTGCCTGATGCCGAAATTTTCTTAATTTCTTCCCACAAGGGCTCTTCTTTAAGCTGGAGAATCTTTGCAGTTTCCTGAACCCAATGCGCTTTTTCAATTTCACTCGAAAAACGCGCAACATAAGGTAGGACGGCCGTTCGCGCTTCAGTCCGGATTTTATGCATATCGCCGCCAAATTTCTTTCCGAGGTTATCCAGGAAAAAAGCGATGATTGGTTTTGCGTTTTTTATGGCTCCAACCCAAAGCTCCGGATCCAGCGCCAATGTTTCTGCCGGGTCTTTCCCCTCCGGAACTTCAATTACATTAACTTCAAATCCTGAGTCCAAAGCTAATTCATAAGCTCTCTTGGAAGCGGTTTCTCCGGCTGTATCGTTGTCGAAAGCAAGCAGAAGCTTGGAGGCAAGCCGCTTAATGAGCAATGTATGCGCAAATCCCAAAGCTGTCCCGGAAGTTGCAACTGTATTCGTTATCCCAGCTTGGTGAGACATTAATGCATCCATCTGCCCTTCTACCACGACGCACGAATTTTCTTTTCGCACATCGTTCTTCGCGCGATCCCAAAGATAGAGTATTTTTGACTTGTCGTATAGAACTGTATTGGGCGTATTAATGTATTTGCCTTCGTTCGTCTCTTTATTAAATATTCGCCCTGAAAAACCGACAATCCGTCCGGAAGAATCCGCTATCGGAAACATTATTCTCGACCTGAATCGGTCATAATATTTTGTCCGTGAGTTGGGATTTGAGCTCGAAATCGCAAAGCCAGCTTTCCCTACCTCTTCCGCCTTGTATCCTTTTTGAGTTAAATAATTCAAGAGGTTGTCCCATCCGTCCGGGATAAAACCCAACCTGAAATTTTTTATCGTTTCATCTTTAAGCCCCCTCGTCCGGAGATAGTCCATTGCAGCGCCGCTTTTGGCAAGTCCGGATTCAAAATATTTCGTCGCGTCAAGAATGAGATTCAAAAGTTTTCTTCTTTCTCCCGAAAGCCTCGGGTCTTCCCTCCTTAAAACCACCCCTGCCCGCTCTGCAAGAATCGAAAGCGCTTCCGGAAATTCAACTCCTTCCATCATCGACACAAACCTGAAGACATCTCCTCCTGCGTTGCATCCGAAACAATGGAAAATTTCCCTCGATGGCGAAACATAAAAAGACGGGGTTTTTTCGTTATGAAAAGGGCAGACCGCTTTAAAATTGGCACCCGCCTTAGAAAGGCGGATATATGAGCCGATCAAATCGACGATATCCACCCGTTTTTTTATTTCCTCAACCGGCGAAGACATTATTTAAAACAAACTGCTTCGATATTATTGCCGTCCAAATCCAAAACGAAAGCGGCATAATAATCCGGGCTGTATTCCTGCCTGATCCCGGGAGCGCCGTTGTCCTTTCCTCCTGCTTCGAGTGCGGCTTTATGGAACTGATCAACCGCAGACTTATCCCCGACAAGTATCGCTGCGTGTTCCCTGCCCAAATTTTCTTTTCTCTCAACTATCCATAGATCGGGATTGCCTTTAACTCCCATCCCCATCACTTTGTGCTGGGGCATATCCATAACTGCCTCATACCCAAGTGGGGCTAACGCCTTAGTATAAAAATCTTTGCTTTTTTCGTAATTCGAAACGTGTATGCTTACGTGCGCGATCATATGCCGATATTATACAGCTTTCTCCTCCAATTCGCGAGCGGCCTTGCGATATGAGCAAAAATCGCAATCTTGGGAAGATTTCGGGATTTCGGAGGATTCAAGGCAAGCGTGGATTTTTTTGATGGCACCCAAAACCCAGCCGTCGTCGCCCTCATACGGAATTATTTTGACGTTAAACTCCAATTTCCCATCAAAGGCTTCTTTGTCCGCATCTCCATTGGCATAAACAAAGTATCCCGTGTCAGAAACTTTAAAATCATTTTTTCGAAATAGCCACTGGTATATTTCCATCTGCCGCTTGTATCCAATCTGCCAATCCGAATCTAAGTTTACCTCTCCGTCTTTAGAAGTCGCTTTGTAATCGACTATATTTAACTCCCCCTTCTGATTTACCCAGACATCGTCAATCGCTCCCTTGATGATAAAATTCATTTCCGGATCTAAATATTTTATTCCTCCGCCCAATGCATCCCGCCACTCGTCTATTTTTTTATGCTTGTAGGGAACGAGGTCTAATTTATACGCTTTCATCAGCGGATGCGCCGTCGCTTTCGCACGGTGCGTATCAAATTCTTTTTTCAATAATTTATCCACCGCGGAATTCAAGCTGAACGGGAACCCCGGAGGCTGCCCGACGCCCAGGCGCCTGTCTAAATAAAAACAGCACGGGCAATTCAAGAATAAGTCTATCTTGGAACGGCTTAATTCATACGGAACGTCTGAGTCCGGGTCATACAGATTCCTTTTTCGCTTGGCATTATAGAATTTGGACATTGTATCTAAAGTATATAATATAAGGGTATGGCTAGCTATTCCATAGAAGATGAAGGAAAAGACGGCCGGTGGGGACCCCTATTCTCGCGCCCCCATTATTACGGTGATGTAGTCCGGAAGCTTTTCGTTGCTGGGGATGCTGTAATGATCCTAACTTACCCATTCTTTACGGAGAAGATATTTTTTTCGACAACTATTTCGATACTTGTAATCGTATTTATCGGAGCGATAGCTGGGTTTCTTAGCCCGAGGCAAAAGTGGGCAAGTTCTATAACGTTTATTATCTCGATCTGCGCCCTTTCGGTTTTTGAATATCATGCCGCGACGGCGCTTACCGGAGAAAATAAAAACCTGTTCAGTTTATTTTTCTGGACAAACCAGGTTCTAGCGGTAATCTTTTTTATGTCTCTTTATTACAGCGCAAAAACCATCCGCGGGTTTTATTCAAATAAAACCTAGATCGTTGCGAATCCTCCGGCCTGTATCTCCCAAAGCCGCTGATAAGTTCCTTTCTGCGCTTTGAGCAACTCCTCGTGTCTTCCTTCTTCTATAATTTTGCCATTTTCAATGACAACAATCCTATCCATCTGCATGATCGTGGACAAACGGTGCGCGATGACTATTGTTGTGCGATTTTGCATTAATTTTTTTAGCGAATCCTGAATAAACATTTCACTTTCACTATCCAAAGACGAAGTTGCTTCATCCAAAACCAATATAGGGGCTTTTTTTAGAATCGCCCTAGCTATAGCCACACGCTGCCTCTCTCCACCGGAAAGTTTGATCCCACGCTCCCCAACTAAAGTATTATATCCTTGACGAAAAGAGGATATGAACTCATGCGCGTGCGCCGCTTTAGCAGCTTCCACTACTTCTTCATTACTCGCTTCGGGTTTCGCGTAACGCATATTCTCCATTAAACTCCTGTGAAATAAAATAGGGTCTTGCGGGACAAGCGCTATTTTACCCCTCAAAGAATCCTGCGTCACTCTGGAAATATCCTGCCCATCTATTAAAATTTTGCCAGCGCGCAAGTCGTAAAAACGAAAAAGAAGCTTCGCAATAGTGGATTTTCCTCCTCCGGATGGTCCGATAAGCGCAACTCGCTCTCCCGGTTTTATTTTCAGTTTAAAATTATTAAGCACTGCTCCTTCATCGTGATACCCGAACGAAACATTCTCGAAATTGATTTCTCCTTTTTCCACTTCAAGCGGCCTTGCTCCAATGGAGTCAGTAATCCCGTGCGGCTGCAACAAAAGTTCCGTCATCTCATTCGCGTCAGCGAGGGACTCATATATATTTCGTATATTCCGGCCCGTGCTCCAGAGCTTATCGAATATGCGCAAGAGATACATTTGCAAAAGCGCGATATCTCCGACCATTAGAGTCCCGCGGCTCCACATAATAACCGCGAAATACATAACAAAAAATTCTGCAATTATCATAAAAATGCTTTGTATAATATCTCCCACAGTTCCCATATCCCAGCTCTTTTTTCTTGCCCTAAATTGTTCATCAATGACTTTAGAAAAGCGCTCATATTCAAAAGGGTATTGCGCGAATGATTTTATATTCACATTATTCGTAATCGTGTCAGCGAGTTGGCCAGTTGTCCTTGTGTCGGCTTCGGCGCGGCGAATGTCGTACTGCAACCTGAATCGAGAAAAGATAAACACGTATAATAACACCGCGGCACACCAAGCAGTCATAATTAATCCAAACGTTCGGTACTGCCACAGAAGAACAAAAAGAATCATACCAGTATCCAAAAAAGACCTGCCCAAATCAAAAACTAATTGATCGGTAATTTGTTCAAATGCCCGCTCGAATCGTTTTACCTTTGTTACCAAACTCCCAACAAAATTTGAAGTGAAAAAACCATACGAATGCTGTTGCAGATATTGATAGCATGTATTCATCAGATTACCCATGACTCTCGCCTGAAAAAAATTATTGACGAAATTCATGACTCGCCAAAATACAATCCTCGCGATGTTAGCGATCAAAACAAGCACAACTACATGTATTGCCAGCGCAAGATTATTATGAGCATTCGCAGAAGTAAGCAGATTAATCAGATCTCGGTACAAAAGCGGGATATACGTCTGAATGAACGTCACGACAAGAATACTGACAATAAGCACTGTTACTTGCCAGCGGTATTTGCGGCTATGCCGCCAAAATATTTTTAGTGTTTCTCTGGTGAGTTTATACATAAAGTCCCAATGCAAAAGATTATCGCATATTTTAAGATTATTTTCAATTAATAAAAGCGTTTATGGCGTTATGATTTCGAGCAAATTCCGCACGTGTCACATAAATTTTTGCCTCTTTGAAACACTGTTATCGCTTTTTGAAGCGGGAGGATTGAGAGAAAATATCGAAAATCGGCAAATTTGCGCAGAAGCCAGCCAATCGATCCATAAAAAGTAGCGAAACCGAGAGACACGGCCGCCCACCCCGGGCCGACGGGCAACGCGTAATAAACTCTTTTTTGTTGATATGTTTTCAGTGGTTTATTCGTTATCAAGCATGAGATATTCTCCGCAACCGCTTGTCCATCGTAAATTGCAGTTTGGGCCATACCGGAATTTTCCGTAGCGGCGCCATCCCCAACAACAAAAACGTTTTCAAATCCTTTTGCGCGCAGAAATTCATCAACAATTACTCTTCCCCTTTGATCAAGCAGGAGACTATTAACATTTTTATATAAAAAATTAGGTTTCACGCCGGCAGTCCATATCACAGTCTCAGTTTTCATTGTCATTCCCCTAATACTGATCTGTTCCATTTCTTCTTTGGTCATAGCCCTGTTGGTAAAAATGTTGACTCCTATATGCCGCAGTCTGTGAGCAATTTTTATTGATAGGCGTTCAGGTAAAGCAGGCAGTATCCTTGGCGCCGCCTCGATAAGATCAACAGAGATTAATGACTGGTCAACTTCATATTCTTTAGACAATCGCTTCATAAATAGGGCAAGTTCCCCGGCAAGTTCGACCCCGCTTGGCCCAGCGCCGACAACTACAACCTGCAGAAGACATATTTTTTTGTCCAAATTATCCTTCGCATCTTTGCATTCGGCAAAAAGATTATGCAGATGCATTTTTAAGCGCATCGCCTCGGAGATGGATTTAAAGCCAAAAGAAAACTTTTCAAGTCCGGGGATATCGAAATAGGCGCTTTCTGAACCGAGTGCCAAAACCAAATAATCGAATTGATAGTCAGTGCCGGATGCGCCCCTTGCGACTTTTTTAAGGAAGTCGATGCTTTTAATCAAGTCGACCATAAACGCAATATTTTTTTTCTCAAATATCTCCTTAATCGGTATGCAAACTTCGAGAGGCGATCGCCCCGTTACGACGCGGTAAAGAGCGGGCTTATATTCGAAGTGTGGCTTGTCGGAAACAAGCAATATCTTTGCATTTGGAATTTTTTCTTCTTCCAGGGCGAGGGCCGCGGATATTCCCCCAAAACCGCCTCCAACGACAAGTATTTTTTTTGTTTCTTTTTCCATTACTTTAAAGTCCATTAAGTTTTTTTGGAATTCAATATTCTATTGATTTTTGTTGTCTATGCGGAATAATTGATGAAGCCAGCACCAGCCCAGAAAACTCTCTACAAGCGCAATCCAGCCAATAATGGCAATAAGCAAATTGGCCCAATCGGCATTAAACTGCGGAGCCAACGGGCTAAGCCACCAGAAAGCGAGCGCGAACCGTAAAATTCTGTCCAATTTCCCTAGATTTTGACTCATATAATTTTTATTTATTTGATAATGTATAAATTCTGATCAGCTCTTTGACCGCTTTCTCATTGTTAGCCTTGCTTTGCATCTGGCGTTTTACATGCGTCCGCAGATGATTCTCGAGGAGAAAAGCGCCAAGACTCTTGATCGACCTTTGGATGGAGAGAGACTGCTCCAAGAGTTCGGGGCAGTATTTTTCTTTCTCAATAGCTTTAATAAGGCCATCGAGCTGGCCGCGAATGATTTTTGCGCGATGGACTGCCCTCTTTTTTAACTTTTGATCTACCATAAATATACCCTATACCCCCACCCCCTATTTGTCAAATCAAAAGCTGTGGACAATTATGCTTCCTTATCTATTGCGCAAATGGTTCCGGTGATCGATTTTTGTTTGACTTGATGAAATCTAAAATTATTTGCTCGTCAAACTTCTCCAACTTCAATAGACGCTCCCACGACGCTAAAACAATCGGAGCATCATTTTTTGCCCTAGGTTCAACAATGACCTTCGATTGAGATTTGGCAATTTTTTCCAGCGCGGCTATTGTCGAATCATCAATACCAACATAAGAAATCCAGATTCCACCATGTTCAAGATTATGTATGAGCTGTTCGTCAGGCAACTCAGCTTGGGACACTCCCCACCTGCTAGGTTGTTCATAATGCGGGCCTGATGTAGGAGGATTTGAATTATACGCCTCATGACTTGCTCCGACTGCAATGTGCTCTCGCCCTTGGCTAGGAAACGATTCACCAATCGGTTGTTTTACACCTCCGTCCTGGCGCGACAGAATCACTAAACCATAAATGGCTCCGACTGCAACAAGTATGCCAATGCTCCATTTCAGAGACTTTTTCATTTTCTTTTTTCGTCTTGATAATCCCTGCTCGTCATTCTTTTCCTGACGGCGAAGCTGTCTTTGTTCTTTTTTGCTTAATTGTTCGTTTGATTTTATTTCTTCCATAAATTTTTATAAATTTTATATCCCACATCCGCTTTGTTCGCGTTGTGGGGCGACAGTTCCCCCAGTGTCGACACCGCAACCGCTTCCTCCTCCCTGCCCTTGAGGCACTGTGACTTGAGACGCGATTTTCGCGAATCCCGACGCGCTGGAATAACCCGTGCCGAGTATTTCCTTAGGATTCACGTCTTCCCAATCAATACCTTTCTCTTTCATATAGGCCGCTATTGTGAGATATTCATTTGGGAACCAGTAAGAATTAACAGCTAAAGCAGTTTTCCACATGTCTTCTTCGTTTACTCCTTGCGAAGCCATCAGCTCTAAAAGTCCAAGCATGGCCATGCCGTGATTGCAATCCGGGAAATGGGTTGAGTTATCGCAGCACGGCCTGTATATGCCCCTCGATATTTTATCCACCAACGCCTGCTGTTCCCTTGTCAACTCAAAAAACTGATGGCGGCTATAGTGGTTCATTGCATTGCCTTGGGCAATCGTCCACCCCCCGGTTGAAGCAAAATTCCCAGCGCCACCGTATCTTAGATCTGCCATCTCTCCTGAATCCAAAATAGGATTTTTATTTGCAAGCCCCAGCGCCCAGAAAAGATTCAACAGATAACCGGCATTTTCATTTGTTATTTTGAGCTGTCCATTATTTTCCCCCAAAAGCAGGCTGGCGTATTCGTCAGTAAAAGCGCCTCTTCTTTCATATACCGCCCTGAATTTTTCGGCGTCAATCGCCCCCACACTGACAAGTTCTGCTCCAAGATCTCCCCAGCTAACCGGCAAGATAACGCCCGCAGACGGCAATATTTTTTCCTCCAATTCCGTTCTAGCTATTTTTTCCGGAGCGCGCGGATTTTTCAGCTCCGCCGCGTATATCCACGCGCCTGAAATAATAAGAGCCGAAAAAAGGATACTCGACGGCAATAAATGATCCAATGTTTTTTTCTCTGTCTCGTTTTCCATATTTTTGTTATTTTAAGCCATTATTTTAGCCAGCCAGTTATTGTCTGGACAAGCTGGTTAAGGTAAATATTTATTTTTATTTGGAATTCTCCTCCGCCCATCGCAAGCTGGTTTGTTGCCGCGAGATATAGAATGAAAACGCCCATCAAAAAGAAAGTTGCGCCCGATAACAAATCAGCTATTGCAAGACTTATTTGTCTTCTGCCAATTGAATAAGATAGGCGTTTATTTGATTCCATTAGTTTTTGGGTAAAGTCGTTTTTATCCAGCAGATATGCAATCAGGAAAAGAGGGGCGACCATTCCAAAAACATAGGCAATGGCATAAATCCCTCCCCAAAAAATGGAATTGGGCAATATCGACAAAGCAATAACACCGGCCAAAACCGGAGCGCAACACATAGTCGCAAATCCGGAAAAAATGCCCAGCGTAAAGACGGAACTGGCGTTATTAATTTTTAATTTCGGATGGACTGAAAACGGCATTGAAAAATGCCGTCCAAGCAACATTGATGCGCCGAGAAATAAAAAGAATACTCCACCGACAACGAATATCTGATCGTGGTATTTGCTGATTAGTTTCCCCAACCCAGCCGCCCCCATACCAATGGGCAAGAACACCGCGAGAAGTCCAAGGAAAAATACGGATGTCATTAGAAATACCTTCCTCCTTTCCCTGAAAATAGAACCAAGATATGACGGCAATAAGACCGTGATGCAGCATGGCGCGAACAGCGCTGCAATTCCGGCGATAAATGCGGTTATGAGCGACGCGATGATTAATGTTTCCATATTTATTTAAGTTTTGCGATTTCTTTAATCAATTGGTCGTTGGCAAGGGCCATATTTGGGTCATCCAGAGTAAATCTGATTATCCCGTCTTTATCGATAATGAAATAAGTATGGCCGGGTAAACCGCCTGCGTGCATCGATGAATTTAGATATAACACATCATACGCTTTGGACACGGAGCGCGCGGTGTCAAATAGAATTTTGGACTTCGCCAGATTCGGCGACTTGCTTACAATGTTCTGCCATTGGCTTTTAGGATCAATCACGATCGATAAGGCGACTGCGCCCTCGGCGTCAAATCTGGAATCATTGCCGAGCTCCGCTATCTGGTCCCAGCAAGCCGGATAGCACATTGCTCCCTCATTAAAGAAAAGAACAACATTTTTACCCAGATAACTACTCAACCTAACAGGCTCGCCGTCAATGCTTTCAAGTTCAAAGTCGGGAGCTTTTTGACCGACTGCTTCTTTGAAATAAATTTTTTCTTTTGGCTCCTGGACAATAGTGTTTTTTGCCTTAGAGTTTTCTCTGCTGTTGGAAAATAAAATTAATCCGCCGATGGCAGCCGCAGCCACAATGCCTATAATTATAGTTTTTTTATCCATGATGTTGGTTAAAATTAGTAAACAAAAAATCCTCTTAAAAGAGGACGGCAGGCGCACAATATAAGACTCGTTCGACGAACGGTTTTATATAGGCGCCCAGAGAGTGGTTGGGCTATTCTCGAGAAGAGCTAGCCAGCGAGTAAATTCTAGTTTAAATGGAGGAGAAAATGATCCAAAAAATCGCCTGCGGTTATCATACTTCGAGAGCGTGGGCAGAGCTGGATAAATGCCGATGCCAATTCCGGAAGCGACAATCAAAAGGGAAACAAAAAATAGGAGTACAAAATTCGCGACATTATTTCCGAAAACCGCAGTTGAAAAAATTCTAAAAGCATTCAAATGAAAAGCAATATACGGCAGAGCGTCACTCACCTTCTGGCAATTAAATCTTTGGCTGGCCACTGCAATGCAGACATCGTGACCATGTTCTGCACTAATCATTGGGAACAAACCGAAAACAGCGACTCCGATAAAACTTAATACAAGCAAGGCGATAAAAACAGATCTCATGATTTTTCTATTATATGCCTGAATTGCAAGAAAAGCAACCAATTTATTTTTTGCTTAATCAAAACGGACCTGGAAATTATACATCCCCATTGAGCAGAGGCCCTGCAAAGTTGATCCTGATTTTTGCGCGGGCAATTCAATTTCCGTAATTCCAGAAGGAGTCAAGATCGCCCTATATCCGATACTTGGTATCGTGAGGGCTGACGAACAATCAAACGTTCCTCGAGTCTGTACTCGCAAAATTGTCGGTATTCCCGCTTTTGCCACCGATACTTTTGGCGAATATCCCCCTTTTGCACCTATCTCAATAATTTGTTTCCCGTCAACTATAGAAACGTTATCCTCCGGCAGATTAATTTCTGAGCCATTTTTATAACTCGCATAAAAAACAGCCCCAAGAATGAGGAGTCCAGCGGCGATAATAGAAATAACGGTGGCTTTCATATGATTAGTTTACTAAAAATTAAAGATTGGCGGTATCGCACCGATCGCCACCAAGCTATTGATAAGGTTAAAGAGAGCAAAGAAAATTACCACAAGCCCGGCGGTTTTGAAAAAGATTCCAGATTTTATTTTGTCGTGTATGCCAAGCGAGGTAAAGCTCAAGAGGGCTAACACTGGAAATGTGCCGAGCGCGAAGACAAACATTGTTAAAGCTCCTGTCAAAAAGTTGCCGGTTGATAGCGTATAGATTTGCATCGATTGCGTAAACCCGCACGGAAGAAAAAATGTGACAATGCCGAGCAAAACCGGGGTCAGCATATGATTGATTTTTTTGACTTCCAATAAATGGCCCGAAAGAAATTTCGGCAAGGTCGGCTGCAATTTCCGCGCCCACGGAAAAATATCGAGCAAATTTATGCCGAGTATGAGCATGACTATGGCTATAATAAAGCTTAAGGCAAAAGCGCCTGCTCCTCCGAGCTGAAAAGCGGATCCGATGGCTCCTATGGCCCCACCTAAGAGGGAAAAGGCGACGAGGCGTCCAGCATGAAATAGAACTTGAGGCCTAATAGCATCGCCTTCCTTTGCAAAATTTGCCGAGACGGAAAGGATAAGTCCGCCGACGACAGCCATGCATGTTGAAAGCGACGCGATAATCCCAATTAAAAATGCTGTACCGTAGGAAACATTTCCTGAACTAACGAGATTAACAATACCGATTTTCTGCAGAAATATGAATAGTGCAACAAAACCTAAGGCGATGGGTACCGCCAATTTTAAATCCGCCCATTTGGCCGTATGTTTTTGTTTCTCGATAGAAAGTGTATAGCCGTGCGGCCTTAATACTTCGCTTAAATCTCTCGCGATGTGTTCCGGTTCTTTGTCGCCGAAATTGCCCGTCACTTCGACATTGAGATTATTAAGCGACGCTTTTACATAAGACACTTCTGGTACTTCGCGAAGCTCGCTTTCGGTTAGCAAAACACAGGCGTTGCAGTGCATCCCGTTGACGTGGAAAGTATATTTTTTCTTCTCTTGGTTCATAAGGTTTTTGCTTTAATTCGTAATGAGTTAGACACAACGGAAACGCTTGAAAGCGCCATAGCGAGTCCCGCGATTACGGGCGATAACATCCAGCCGAAAAACGGGTAAAGAACTCCGGCCGCAAGAGGAATGCCGACTATATTATAAACGAAAGCCCAAAATAGATTCTGCTTGATCCCCCGCATTGTCATTTTTGAAAGCTTGATTGCTTTCACAAGCTTTGAGATGTCGCCATGTAAAAGCGTGATCCCGGCGGACTCAATCGCCACGTCCGTTCCGGTACTCATGGCAATCCCGACATCAGCCTGCGCTAACGCAGGGGCGTCATTTACTCCGTCGCCCGCCATCGCCACCACACTCCCCTCCAATTGAAGTTCTTTTATTTTTTTCAACTTGTCCTCCGGTAAAACTTCTGCCACAACATCGTCAATTCCAACTTCCCTTGCGATAGAAAGCGCAGTATTTCTGTCATCGCCCGTAAGCATTACGACTTTAATTCCGAGTTGGTGGAGTTTTTTGATTGCGTCTGGAGCTTCCGCTTTAATCGCGTCCGCTACCATAACAACTCCTATAACTTCTTGCTTGGTCGCCAAAATAACAGGCGTTTTGCCTTGAGATGCCTCTTTTTCGAGTTCCGTCCTGTCAAACGAAAGATTAAGATCTGCGATAAATTTTATATTGCCCGCAAAAAATTCTGTTCCATTAATTAACCCCTTAAGCCCCTTTCCTTTTACGCTTTCGAAATGTTCTGAATCTAAAATTGGGATTTTCTTGGCTCTAGCGTATTTGATAATCGCGTGCGCGATCGGATGTTCGGATTTGCTCTCAAGTGACGCGAGAATGGAAATAATTTCATTCTCGCTTTTTTTTGAAAGGTTTCTTATGCTTACTAATTCCGGTTTCCCTTTCGTAATAGTGCCCGTTTTATCCGCCACAATAGCGTCCACAAGGTGAAGTTTTTGGAGCGTCGCCGCGTCTTTTATAAGAATCCCTTCTTTTGCCCCTTTCCCAACTCCGACGATAATCGCAGTCGGCGTCGCGAGTCCCAGGGCACACGGGCAAGCAATCACCAGAATACCCACAAACGAAGTTAGACCGAACGAAAGAGCCTGCGAAAAACCGAGATATGAAGCGCCCACGAAAAGCCATACGCCGAGAGTGATAAATGCAATGACAAGTACGATCGGGACAAATACGGCGGAAATTTTATCGGCGAGAGCTTGAATGGGAGCACGGCTTCCCTGGGCTTCCTCAACCATACTGATAATATGCGCGAGCAAAGTCTCCGAACCAACTTTTGTTGCCTTAAATTTGAATGATCCGGTGGTATTGATTGTTCCGGCAACTACCATATCGCCAATATTTTTTTCCGCCGGCATCGGCTCGCCTGTAACCATAGATTCATCTATATAAGAATTTCCTTCGGTAATAACGCCATCAACTGGTATTTTCGCCCCCGGCTTTACAATCAAAAGATCTCTCTTAACCACTTGATTGAGTTCTACTTCCAGCTCTTTGCCGTCTCTTGAAACTATTGCGGTCTTCGCCTGCAAATTAAGAAGTTTTTCGATCGCGTCTCCGGTCTTGAGTTTTGACATGGCTTCTAGATATTTGCCGAGGGCGATGAAGGTTATTACGATAATCGTGACGTCAAAATAAGTATATTCTACATTTATGTAAGGTTGGAGCGCTTCTTTAAAAGCAACAACTGCGAAACTATAAACAAACGCGGCCGATGTTCCAATCCCGATTAAGGTATCCATATTTGCCTTGCCGTACCTAAGGAATCGATAAAAACCAAGGAGATACGGTTTACCAACTACCAACAAGACATATGTAGCCATCAAAAGCAAAAGATATTTAAAGAATATGTTCAAAACTTCGCCGGGCATGGCAACAAATTTTAACTTTGCCAATATATCCCAGCCCATGACAAAAAAACTGAATGCGGCGAGAGGGATTGCTGAAAGTATTTTCCCTCTCATCTCTCCGATCTCTTTGAGTTTTTCGGCCTTCGATTGGTTAAGCCCAAGATGCAGGGCATGTTCTTCCGCTGACATCCCCATCGACTTCGCCGTTTCTGTTTCCAGAGAATATCCTAATGGTTCTATATGTTTAGAAAGGTCTCGCGGATTGGTTTTCGAATCGTCAAAAGAGATTTTGGCCTTTTCGGTGGCGTAGTTTACTTCAGCAAAATCGACTCCCTCAATCTTTTTTAAAGTCTTCTCAATAATGGAAGAGCATGAAGCGCAGTGCATTCCGATTACTCTATAAGTTTCTGTTTTCATAATTTTATTTCCTTTTAAGTTTATATACTTTGAGAATTTCTTTCTTGGCTTTGTTCATTTGTCCGGATTTAACTTGGCTTAAAATGCATCCGCCCAAATGGTTTTCAAGCAACAAATCTTCGACATTCGAGAGGCCTTGCTTGACAGCGGATGTTTGGGCGATTATGTCTATGCAGTAAATATCCCTCTCGACCATCTCTTGAAGGCCGCGCACTTGCCCCTCAATAATCTTAAGTCGGCGAATAAGCCTATTCTTGCTTTTACCTTCCATATATTTCATAAATACATATTATACCCCCTAGGGGGTATATGTCAAATAACTGCTGCGAGCTTAATTATTTCGCGTAAACAAAATACAACCTCCCGCCAAAATCATCCGTGAAGAAAAAGGAATTCTCGTCGTATTGGAATACGTGGACTGGACGCCCAAAACGCTTCTCTCCTTCGCCAAGGAAGCCCTTCATGAAAACTTCTTGCTTCCCGTCCAACGTCACGCGCAAAATATTGTACCCGTTTCTAATTTCCACTTTATGAGAACCGTGTTGAGCAACAAGAAAAGCTTTGTTTATAAGCGGATGCGTTTTTTCAAAATAAGTAATCCCGAGTGGTGCGGTGTGTGGCCCGAACGACGCGAACGACATAGGAACGTTTTCGCAGGGGATGGGCTCCTGCTTCCATTTCCAGCTTAATTCCTTGTGCTTCTTGCCCCCGGACTCGTAACAATAAGGCCAGCCGTAGTTTTCGCCTTCAACAAGTTTATACATCACATCGTCGGGCACATCGGCGCCTAAGTGGTCCACACCGTTTTCCGTTGCATATAAGGCATCTTCGGCCCAAGCAATTCCCACGGCATTTTTTAAACCGTCCGCGTATACACGCTGATTTTTACCGTCAGGATCCATAGCGAGAATCATCGCGCGTTTATCGCCTTGGGCTTCCTCGCAAACATTGCACCCGCTCCCAACGGATACATATAAGAGGTCGTTGTGAAATAATATAGTGCGGGTGACGTGCCAAACGATGCCTAAAGCGGTTGGATTTTGCTTATTTGGGAACAAGGCGACTGTCTCCGGCTTGGCCGTCGGCGCTTTATCCCCGGGACTATACGGATACCGGATAAGCTTCTCGGTGAGCGCTATATAAATCCAACTCTTGCCATTGCTATCGGCATAGAATTCTACGCTATTCGGGCCACGAAGCCCAGAGAGATAAACAGATTTTGATTTAAATTTGTGGGTTTCTTTATCAAAATCTTCCAAAATAATAATCCTGCCTTCCCGACTTAGATTCCAGTCAACCATATCGGGAATAAAAAGTCTTTTGTCCGGACTCATTGCTATAAAACGGGCCTTCCCTAATCCCTCGGCCGCGACGGCCAGATCGAACTCTGAAGCAAGCTCATATGTCGCTTCGGAGCCGTTTGCAAACGTAACCGTTCTCTGCTCAAGCTTGATTGGAGTTGAATTATCGATTTTATTGCTAAAAATATTCAGTAAAGAATTATCGTCCTTATCATTTAATTCCCCTTCCTTCTGTAAACCAAAATATCCAGCTATGCCCAAAACCAAAACTGCCGCAATTATCAGAATAAACGTTGATATTGCGCTAAATCCTTTTTTGTTTTGCATATTGCAATTTTAATACAGCTAAACTTTTACGGCAAATTCTAAAAGCCCAAATAGAAAACGGGGAAACAAGCCGCAAGCGCGGCAATAATTTGAATTTCGATTTCTGGCGGTATTCATTGTACAAAGTTCGAATGTATTTTGAAAGCAACCCTGATACCGACTAATCGCACGCGCGGAGCGCGTGGTGACTCGAAACTGCCTCGTACGCTCGTATCGTTCCGCCACTGCCTCGCAGAGCCTCGGCAACCCCGAAAGAAAAACACTCCTTGCTTTCTTGATTTGGCGGGGGTGAAATTTCTTTTGAAAAAGGAAAGGGTGTTTTTCTTTCGGGGTTCTGCCTTCCAAGTATTCAGGCAGGTGGCGGAACAATGCGGACGAAGTTTTGGCAAAACTATTTTTTGGGGAAAGGATTTGCCAAAACTTCGGCTCATTTGTTTTTGAATTCGGATGTCGCAAATGGAAAAGGAGGGGTTTGGGGAGGAATTTTCCATTTGCTCCGCTGTTTTCTTTTGGCGAAATTCGGGCGGGCAGATAACTCTGAATACAGATTTATTTTTGAGCTAGCCAAACGACGAAATGTCGTTCTTCCTTAATCTTTATTTTCTCTACTTTTGAAAAACCAGCTTTCTTCAATAAATCTTCCATTTCCTCTTCGCTCAAATCGTAAGCCATGTTTGGAAGCCCGTTTTCATTACCGTCTTTATCTCGCAAAAGCAGTTGTGCAAAACGAATATTATTTTCTGGTTTTCTCTCGACATAAAAAATCAAATCCTCTTGATTTTTTGTGTCCTCTATATTAAGTCTAGCAGGCACTTTTTTGTCTGGGATTTCTGAATCTCTAAATTTATCAATATACAGATAACCTCCGGGTTTTAATAGGTCGCAATATACCTTAAGTGTATCTAGCAACACAGTGAGAGTTTTTTCTTTATCAATGATTATTTCTTCATTCCATCCTCCGTTTGCATACATTACCGTATTCCCACGATTAAACAGCATATCAAAAGATGATTTCGAAAAATGTTTTGGCAAATCAAGCCAAGAAGATTCAATAACCTTGTGCTCAATACCCAACTCTTTCAAGCCAGCGTAAAAAGGTTTTATCATTTCTTCGCTTTTATCAGCAGTAGAAAGGTTATAGCCTTTTTGTAAAAGTTCGGTTGAGAAAAATCCAGGGCCAACACAAGTGTCGAGAATGGCTGATTTTTTATCAATACCAATTTTCTCAAACAACTTTTCCACTTCCTCGACATAGGCCCTGCTGTCGTAAAGCAGTTTATACTCGGTTAGCTTCCAAAGCTCGGCAAAATTTGGAGTCGTAGGCACATCTAATTCTTCTAGTGCATCTTTGTCGGATATATATTTCATTTCTGTTCCAATAGCTAGATTCCTTTCTGCGTTCGGCCCAAGAGGAATGTTAAAAAACTTAAATGAACCAACTCCTTGCTCCTGCAAAAAAAGTTTTGTGTAGAGTTCGCCCGCTCTCGTAATGGCGTTATCGCACATTGCTGGAGTAAGTGCCACCAACATTTTGTGTTTCGTGTCTATCTTTGGCGTTTTTATTTTTTCAGCAAGATAACCGAACGAAACATCTGGTGCTTTTCCAAACAATTCCGCAATAAATTCACATAACTCTATTATGCAAAACTTGCCACCCGTCTTTGAGTGAAATGTTTCAAAATTACAGGTTTTAATCTGTTGGTTATCAAGGATATTTATTGAGAGATCGATATTTTCATCAATACCCGCGGTATAATCAATTACGCCTGAAAAATACTCCTTGTTGTTACTAATAAATTTCTTGAAATTAGCTCGCAACGTAGTTTCTTGAAAATAATATTCCCTGCCATTTTTGACAATATCTTTTTTCGCTAACTTATATTTTTTAGCTATTTCAAGATATTCTTTTGGCACACCATCTTCTCCAGCAAATTGAGTCAAGACTTCATCGCGATAAGATTCTGCCGTTCTTGCTGTTTTATTTGCGCTTGAAAGACGTAGTTCATTTATGCCAGTTGTATCGTTAGCAATAATAATTAGTTTTGCATTGATACCTTGTGCTTTAAGGTTCGCTACTGTTTTGCAAGCCAATTCCCAAGTAAAAAGAGGAAAACTTGTCATGCCAAACTCCTCAAGCAATCCATGTAATCGTTCGGGAAGTAGCGGTTTAATGCTCGGCCAAAACTTGTTCTCTTGCATATCTGGTATAGCAAGAAAGTGTCCGCCCATGACTATTACTTCTGTCTCGCGTGGATTATAAATAGCCGATTTTATTTTCTCAATAATTGTTTGTGCAGAATGAACAATCGCTGTATTTTTGTAATAAATTTTATTTCTTAATGGTTCAAGATTAGGATTTTTTATCAACCCTTTCTTTTTATTCAAAAACATCTGAATTTCTCCAAGCAGGTGGTCAATATCTTCTTGATCATTATAGACACCAATACTGACACGCAAACTCTCCTGTCCTAAATGTTCCGCAAGTGGAAAAGCACAGTGCGCTCCGTAGCGAATACAAATTTTCTGCCTAGCTAAATAATCTCCAAGCTCTTTTGTGCTATATTCTTTTACGCCAAAAGAAACAACACCAATTTTATTACTCAAATCTGTAGGTCCAAACACGACTATATCCTCAAATTTTTTGAGTTCGGAAAAAAGATATGGCAACAAAGAAAGTTCGTGATTTCTGATTTCATCAAAGCCAATTGATCGAATAAAATTAACTGCTTTTGAAAGCCCGACAATATTTGATGTATTTGGCGTTCCACCCTCAAGCGTGATAAGTGACTGATAATATTCGGGAGAAATTATGTCTTTTTCTTTTTCAAAAGTAACAGCAACACTTTTAACTGTGCCACCACCAACACGAGATGGTGTTATCAAATGATGTATTTCTCTAGAGACATATAAGACCCCAACACCGTCAGGGCCATACATTTTATGGCTTGAAAAAGCATAAAAATCGGCGTGGTATTTTTTAACATTGACTGGTAAATGTGCCACAGCTTGCGTTCCGTCAATCACATACAAAATATCTTTATTGTGTTTTTTAACAATACCGCCAATTTTTTCAACATCATTGATATTACCGAGTACATTTGAGCAATGCCCAACAGCAACAATTTTTGTTTTATTATTAAGTGCTTTTTCTATCTCCTCAATATTGATAATTCCGTCTTTGATTCCTACCATTCTTATTTTTGCTCCTTTTTTCGTTAGTTTGAGATACGGAAGCATATTTGAATGATGCTCGGAAATTGAAATAATAATTTCGTCATCCGGTTTTATATGGTCTGCGATAGAATCAACAGCAAGATTTATTGAACCAGTCGTGTTGTTCGTAAAAACTATTTCGTCAGCTTCGGCGCCAATAAATTTTCCAATATTAGTTCTCGCTTCTTCCAGTAGTTCTTTACTACGAACAGCGACTGGATGAGCACTCCTGTCGGGATTACCTCGATATTCCAAAACTTGATCTACGGCTCTAACAACAAGATCAGGTACTTGTGTAGTCGCCGCACTATCAAGATACGTTAGGTTATGTCTGCGGAAAAATTGAAATTTTGATTTTATTTCCATAATATTTATTTTATCAAATTATCAATACTGATTCCCAACCCTTCGGCAATCTTGGTAACCGTTTGGATTGACGGCTTCGTTATCACATTTGATTCAATCTTGGTAAGTGTTGTATAGGGAATATCGCACTTTCTCGCAAGAGCGTCCTGTGTCAGTCCTTGCTTTGCTCGAAAGACTTTTATTTTATCCCCAATTTGTCTATTTTGTTTGCTTTCCATAGTATGATAGTATAAGTATGAGCGTTGAAACTAACTCTCACAACTATACTAACATGAATAACACTTTTTCTCAATTTTCGCTTTCGCCCGCCCGAATTCCCCCAAAACAAAAAGAGGAGCAAATGGAAAATTCCTCCCCAAACCCCTCCTTTTCCATTTGCGACATCCGAATTCAAAAACAAATGAGCCGAAGTTTTGGCAAATCCTTTCCCCAAAAAATAGTTTTGCCAAAACTTCGTCCGCATTGTTCCGCCACCTGCCTGAATACTTGGAAGGCAGAACCCCGAAAGAAAAACACCCTTTCCTTTTTCAAAAGAAATTTCACCCCCGCCAAATCAAGAAAGCAAGGAGTGTTTTTCTTTCGGGGTTGCCGAGGCTCTGCGAGGCAGTGGCGGAACGATACGAGCGTACGAGGCAGTTTCGAGTCACCACGCGCTCCGCGCGTGCGATTAGTCGGTATCAGGGTTGCTTTCAAAATACATTCGAACTTTGTACAATGAATACCGCAATTTTTCGAAAAGGGTTTCTGAACCAAAAATATGGTCGGCGCGAAGCGCCGTCTGTTCTGCATTCCCCCCACAAAATCCTGATTCTGCAAGGATTCGCCACGCTCCGCGTGGCTCCTCGTTTGCCAATACAAAATTATGATTGATCACACCAGAAAGTTTTTTATATACACTCGCAAATCAACCGATACTGAAGATCGGCAAGTTAGAAGCATTTCGGATCAACTGGCCGAACTCAAAGAGTTAGCGGTTAAAGAACAAATTGAGGTTGTAGATATTTTCGTGGAAAAACAAACCGCCAAAGCTCCGGGTCGGCCTGTATTTAATGAAATGCTTCTCCGTATCGAAGCAAATGAGGCAAATGGAATTTTAGCGTGGCACCCCGATAGGTTAGCGAGAAATAGTGTTGATGGTGGAAAAATAATATATTTGCTCGATACGGGAAAAATTGCCGAGCTAAAATTTCCAACTTTCTGGTGTGATACAACGCCACAAGGCAAGTTCATGCTTTCCATTGCATTTTCACAATCCAAGTATTATGTAGACAACCTTAGTGAGAATATTAAACGTGGACATCGTAACAAAGTGAAAGAAGGAATATGGCCTCAAATGTCTCCGCTCGGATATGTAAATGTGAAAGGTAAAGGTATTGAGCCTGACAAAATAATTGCTCCACTTATCAAAAAGACATTTGAGGCATATTCAACTGGAAATTTCACTTTGAGAGAGTTACGAGACAAATTTAACGAACTTGGATTGTGTCGGAAAAATGGAAAGCAGCTTGCCGTATCCAACTATCAACAGATATTGAAAAACCCGATATTCACTGGCTTGATGAGATATGGTGGTGAAATATACGAAGGAAAGCATGAACCGATTATTACAAAGAAACTTTTTGATTCCGTTCAAGAAGTGATGATGAGAAAGAGTAAGCCACATTCCAAAGGACTAAAACCATTTTTGTATAGAGGATTTTTCCGTTGCGGAGAGTGTGGATGTTTTATCACTACCGAAACACAAAAAGGTCATAACTATTTGCGATGTACTAAACGGAAAAATTCTTGTGAACAAAAATATGTCCGCGAGGAAATCATCACTTCTCAAGTCAGAACGGAAATTCAAAAAGTTTCTTTGCCACTCGATTGGGCAAATTGGATGATTGCCGAAAACGAGAAAGACCGGCAATCAGAAACCCAATCGTGTGAGATTTTTTCTCAAAAAACAAAAGGTGAAATTTCTCTTTTAGATTCCAAAATTGAGAAGCTGATGACGGCGTATTTAGAGAACGCACTTTCGCTAGACGAATATCGTGACGCTAAGAACACGCTCGTTGCCTCAAAACAGCTTCTCAAAGAGAAATTATCGGCTTTTGAGAAAAAATCTCATAATCGGTTCGAACTTACCGACAAGTTTCTAAAAGCCAGTATAAACAATATGGAATTGGCAAACGAGGGAATTCCCGAAGAATTTTTTCGGGAATTCAAAAAAGTCGGTTCGAACTTTCAAATTAAGGATCGAACCGTACTTTTTGAGCCACGTGGAGCGTGGCGAATCCTTGCAGAATCAGGATTTTGTGGGGGGAATGCAGAACAGACGGCGCTTCGCGCCGACCATATTTTTGGTTCAGAAACCCTTTTCGAAAAATTGCGGAGGGTGAGAGATTCGAACTCTCGAAGGGAGTTACCCCTTACGCGCTTTCCAAGCGCGCGCACTAGACCGCTATGCGAACCCTCCGAAGTGGTTTTTTAATTTCCCTTTTAAAACTTCTCGTCCATGCCCACTTTTGAAATATTTCTCAGCGGCTTGGGCATCCTTCTTGTTAATATACGCTTCATAGAATATCAAATCAAATTGCCCGTTTCTAGAAGTAAAGTCTGATTCTCCACGACGATGTTCTGAAATCCTTCTCTTCAAATCATCAGTAAAACCATAATATAATTTCTTGTTTTTCCTAAATTGTAGAACGTAAAAGTAATTCATAACGCAACCTCCTCCTCTACGGCGGATGCGCCGATGAGGCGCACTCCGAATAAATAAATTTAATATTTTTTCGCCAAAATCGCAACCCTGGACAAATTCGCCGGGAAATCAGCCGGTTGAAAATTGATGCACTCTATTTCATCGAGTCCGGACTTTAGGCAGAGATATTTAATTTCTTCCATAGAGTTAGGCTTAAATTTATACATAATTTCAAATATGCTAACCATAGGATTTTTTTTGACTCCGATATTTAAAAACATTCCCCCGGGAAGCATAAGATCAGATAACTTAGGAATTACTTTTTTTATATCAACGTGTTCGAGAACGCCCGAAGTTATCACAGCCTTGAAAAATTGTCCCGAAACTGAAACTCTTTTCCCTCTCTCCAATTCATATAAATCCCCCGGAAAATTTAGGTCGTTTTGAAAAAAGTTTACGTTATTTATTCCTTCCTTCTTCGCAATTGCTTCCGCTTCTTTAAGCATTTTCAAATCGAGATCGGAGGCATAAATTTCAATATTCGGAAATCTTTTAGCCAAATAAAACGCAACAAGCCCGGTCCCCGTCCCGGCATCAAGCACCTTATCTGCGGACGCGAATTCAAAGGGGATGCGATCAAGAAAATTCTCCATTCCCTTTTTAAACCCGGTAATTGTTAGGAATCCGTCATAAAAATTTGCAAGGGCTCCATATTGAGACCTCTTCACGAGAGTAGTTGCCATTACTTAATGATTGTACCAGAAAATTCCTTTCCGCGAAATAGATCATCAAAATTTTTTAGGTCTGTGCCTTTCAGTATAATTGCGGAAAGTTTCTTTTTGTGTGCGAGCCTGGCGCCGACCGGGTCAACGGGTGCGTGCGAGCCTGGCCTCCATTTCGAGGGAATTAATTTCCGGTATTCCTTCCAGGTTAAATTTTTAATCTCTTTCGCATTCTTATCCTTCTTTGGGTCAGCTGTATATACGTGCGCAGGACTTCCCGCTATAACTACCTCTTTGATTTTAAAGTCGGCAGCCAATTGCAGGGCCACGTAATCTGTGGACCAACCGGGGCGCCAGCCGGACGCAATCGTTATTTTGTGCTCGAGCTTCTTGATTTTGAATCTTGCATCCAATACGACCGGATCAGCCTCTTTATGAAAAATCGTCCGAAGGAGATGGGCGTTTAAACGCGTCGCGTGGATGCCTATCCAATCTTTGTCTTCATCTTCGAGGCGCAAAATTTTCGAAGACGCTTTTTGGTAATCCCGCGCGATACTCCCTCCACCCGCGACAATTATAAATTTTTTATTTCGCTTGAGCCACTTTAAAATAAATTTCCTGAATTTTTTTAAAAACAAAATGTCTATTTCTCCTGGGTGCATAATGGACCCCCCGAGCGCGACAACGATTATACCCGCAAATTTATATCGCATGCTATAAGACTGCTTTGGTTATAAGCCCGAGTGCGACCAACCCCACAAAATTTAGAGTGAAAGATAAAATCAGAAAATATCTAGTTTTTACTCCTGCCGCTCCGAGCATGACGAGCCCTACCTCGTCCGGCAAGGGCGAAGCAATGATCAGCGCCCCGACGAACGGCAGAAACCTTCTGTAAGCCCTGGAATAAAACAACGCGCGCAATTTTGTGTGATGGCCTTCTTTTATAAATTTCATCAGATTTTCCGCCAATGTATCGCGGACGAACCTGAAAATCACCAAATCGCCCAACAAGGCGCCGACAGCGCCGAAAAGAGCAACAACCAAAACGGAGTTTACTCCCACTATTTCAACTAAAACAACGGTAGCCGGAACAGCTGTAAAAATAGAAGTAAAAAAGATGCCGGCAATAAAACTCCCTATTATATGCGACTCCGTGCTGGCCAATACGTGATTTATAATTCCACTTTCTGTTATAAAAATTGCCACAAATACCGAAAGGACGATTGCCCCTATGTCCCTGCCAAGCGCGTCTGATTCTTTACGAACCATTACATCTCGCGCAATTTTTTAATGCGGTCTTCGATTGGCGGGTGCGTCATAAAAAGTTTAGAGAACCACCCAATTGTTTTTTGTTTGCCTTGATATGGATCGTCGAGCCATAGATGCGCGGTTGCGTGAGAAGCTTGCCGCATCGGGGTATTATCTTGGGCCAATTTTTGAAGAGCGGATGCGAGACCTTCCGGATAGCGGGTTAAAAGAACTCCCGAAGCATCAGCGAGATATTCCCTTTTCCGCGATACCGCTAACTGTATTAAAATGGCCGCGATTGGAGCGAGTATAGCCAAGGCGATGCCAATTAAAAGAAAAATTGCGCCGGCTTGTCCCCCATTCCGATCATTATTCCCCCGAAATCCAAAGCGCATTGAGCGCAAAAATATGTCGGAGAGAAGCTGAATTACACCGACTAGAACAACGACAACCGTCGAGACAAGCATGTCGCGGTTTCCGATATGACTCATCTCGTGCGCCAAAACTCCCTCGAGCTCCGTTTTATTCATTATCTGCAAAATTCCTGAAGTAACCGCGACAATTGCATGTTCCGGATCGCGGCCGGTCGCAAAAGCGTTCGGTTGTGGCGCCTCCACTATATAAATTCTCGGCTTCGGGATTCCCGCAGTTATCGCGAGATTCTCCACGATATTATGCAACTCGGGCGCGGCTTGGTTCAAGAGAGGTTTCGCTCCCGTTGTCATAATTACTATTTTATCCGACTGCCAATACGAAAAAACGCTCATCAAAACGCTCAATATAAACGCGAAAAGAAAAATCCCGGGGTTGCTGTAAACCTGCGAGAAAACCCAGCCGACCGTTGTCACAAAAATTAAAAAACCCGTGATCAAAAGCCACGTCTTCCGGATATTTGAATCACGGTGCGTCCAAATCGTTGCCATAGTATTTTATTTTCTTAAAGTTTTTTCGGCTATATATTTTTTCATAAGCGACTGATATGGTATGTCGAGTTCATTCGCCTGCTCCTTTATACGCATCAGGATATAAGACGGGATGCGAAGCGAAATCGGATGGGAAGTCGGCTTTAAATTTGGAAACGAGGCCGCTTTAAAATCGCTGGCTTCAAAATGATCCGCCAAGTTGAACTTAGCCCAGAACTTCCGTTCCTGGTCTCCGCTTTTAAATTTTGGAATTTTAATTTTTTTATTCATATAATTTTAATTCTTTTTTATTTAAATCTCGAGCCGAGATGATTCTTATTTTATTTTTTCTAATTGTAAAAACTATAAATAATATGCGCTTCTCTTTTGTTTGCCCTAATAATAAGTAGCGTTCTTCTTTGCCAGAATGCAGCACATCTTTCAAAATCTTCTTTCGCTCGTCAAAAAATACCTCCTCGCATTCCTCATCAGAAACTACGTGCTTTAGTAAGTTCTTGCCTTGATTCCCTTTATCCCATTCAAATTCTAAAGGTCCGGGAAGGATTATCATAGGCTAGTTCTATTGTATATACCCAGCTATACATGTCAAGCCCCGGATATTCGAATCGCGGTGCGTCCAAATCGTTGCCATAGATTATTGAGTAAATTTAAAAGTCGAAAGGATATTTTTATCTAAAATAAGTTCTCTCGCAAATCTGTACAAATTCCCATTATAAATAACATATGCAACCGGAATACCACCTTCTCGCGTAATCCCCTTGATCGCTGGTTGCCCACCAATAGTTATGTCTGGGCCCCAAGTGATTGAATAATCGTGCTCCGTATCACTACCGTCGCTCTTATCGTTTTTTATACTTTGTAGTGTTGTATAATTTGGGTCTGGCCTTCCAACTTCAATTCTTCCCCAACGGCACCCAGTAGTGTTATCACAGGGAGGTTTCTCTTCAAATACCACCGAGAGCTCATTTTCGTAACCTACAACTCCAAGTGCAAATAAATCTACCTCCTCGGCAACTACATCTTTTGTGGATATTTCAAAGCCAAATTTATCGTTTCTATATTTTTCATCAGTTGCGGTTTCGGCGGGGACGTTTACATTCTGCTGATTTTCGTTAGTTACTGGCGCTTCTGCGTTTCTGGTTGCGACATAGTAGCTCCCTACGCCGAGCAGGACAATGATGGCGAGGACAATGCCTATGTTGATAAATCCCTTTTTATGCACGGTATTTAGAACGAAACTTTTACAGGTTCGCGCTGAGCGGGGGTGCCGTCGAGGCCGAAGAATTCCTCTTTCTTAAAACCAAACGAGGAAGCCATGAGGTTAGTTGGAAATATCTCGATCTTAGTGTTCAACTCCAGCACATTTCCGTTGTAAAAACGGCGCGCCGCCTGGATTTTATTTTCAGTATCCGAAAGTTCTGATTGCAACTGTAGGAAATTAGTATTTGCTTTTAGATCGGGGTAAGCTTCCGCCACAGCAAAAATGCTTTTAAGAGCGCCGGAAAGCATATCCTCTTTCTTGGCGCGGTCCTCGAGAGAACTTCCGCCGGAGATTGCCGCGGCGCGAGCTTTTGTCACATTCTCAAACGCGGTTGACTCGTGTTTGGCGTAACCTTTGACAGTTTCCACTAAATTCGGAATCAGATCGTATCTTCTTTTCAACTGAACCTCAATATCCGACCACGCTTCTTTAACTCTATTTCGCAAGGTAACAAGGCGATTAAACGTCCAAATCAGCCATAGAACAATAACTACTATTATCCCTATTATTAACCAAGTTATATCCATATTTTATATTATATCACATTAGTATCCCTCCGGCATGCCCCCGGGCATTGGCCCAGGCATTAGAGGATCTTTCTTCGGAATTTCCGTAATCGCGGCACCAACCATCAGGAAGTTAGCCGCAACGGAAACCGCATTCAGTAAAGCCGATTTAGTAACTTTGAGCGGGTCAATTATTCCGGCACTTTTTAAATCTTCAACTTTTCTCGTTATGGCATTAAAGCCTAGCCAATTATCGCCTTTGGCCTTTTTCTCTTTGTCCAAAAGTTCAATAATACGGGACGGCGTCTCCCCGCTGTTCGCGATAATAGCTTTAAGGGGAGCCATTAATGCTTCGCTGATTATCCCCATCGCCGCCTTTACTTCCAATATCTCATATGGCTTAACGTCATTCATAATTATCTGACAAACATTGAACAACGCTATGCCACCGCCCGGCACAATTCCCTCTTCCATCGCCGCCTTAGTCGCCGCGACAGCATCGTCCACCCTTTGCTTTAATTCTTTCTGCGCGGATTCGGTCGGGGCGCCTATTTTCAAAACGGCGACACCTCCAGAAAGCTTGGCAACTCTTTCTTGGAGTTTTTCTTTATCGTAATCAGAAGTTGATTTATCAATTTGCGCTCGGAGCTGTTTGACCCTCTTTTCTATATCGCCTTTATCCCCGGCTCCTCCGACAATAGTAGTATTATCTTTATTTGAAATTACTTTCGAAGCTTTTCCAAGAACTGATAAATCAGCTTTGTCTAATTTCAACCCGGCTTTTTCTGAAATAACTTTTCCTCCAGTGATAATGGCAATGTCCTCGAGCATCTCCTCTCTCCTGTCTCCGTACCCCGGGGCTTTAATCGCGAGAGCGCTGAAAGTCCCACGGATTTTATTTACAACTAAAGTCGTCAGCGCGTCGCCGTCTACTTCTTCGGCGATAATGACCAACTCTTTTTTCCCTTTCTGCGCTATTTTTTCCAAAAACGGCAAAATTTCCTGAATCGAAGAAATTTTCTTGTCCGTAATCAATATATCCGCGTTTTCATACACCGATTCCATTTTTTCCGCGTTCGTAATCATATATTGCGAGATATATCCCCGATCAAAATTCATTCCTTCGACAATCTCGAACGAATTCTCGATCGTATTGGAATCGTCCACCGTTACAACCCCGTCTTTCCCGATTTTATTCATCACTTGGGCAATAAGCTTCCCAAGCTGTTTATCTTTGGATGAAAGCGTCGCCACTTCCTCAACTTTTTTCGGGTCGTTTATAGCCTCCTTTTGTTTTTCCAAAGTATGAATCACTGATTTGCTTATATTATTGAGTTCATCCGCCAATTTTATAACGTCGAGGCCAGCTTCGTTCACAGCGCGCATTCCAGATTCAATCATAGTCTGGGCAAGAACAATTGAAGTGGATGTCCCATCCCCAACCGAATCATTTGTTTTATCCGCAGCTTGTTTTATAAACTCTGCGCCAAGATTTTCGTGCTTATCTTCAAATTCAATTTCTTTCGCAACCGTCACGCCGTCGAAAGTAACCTGCGGGGCGCCGTAGCCCTTTTCAATAACGACAGCGCGCCCTCGAGGACCAAGCGTCATCCGCACTGCGGCCGCTAGCTTGTCTATTCCTCTTTTTAGGGCGATCCGCGCTTTGTCGTCAAACAAAATTTGTTTTGCCATATTATTAAATTTATTCCGTAATTATTGCGAGAATGTCTTCTTCCCGCGCTATTAAATATTCTTTATCGTCAATTTTTAATTCCGTCGGCCCGTATTTGGAAAATAGAACCTTCTGGCCTTTTGAAACCAAAACCGGAATCAAATTTCCTTTCTCGTCCCGCTTACCCTCGCCTACTTCTATAACAATTCCTTGTTCCGGGCGTTCTTTTTCGGCTGTATCGGGAATAACAATTCCGGATTTAGTTTTCTCCGCTCCCTTCTCAAGTGGTTCGATTAATACCCTATCCCCTAATGGCTTTATTTTTAGCATAGATTTAACATTAGCACTCTTAACCGATAATTGCTAATCCTATTTTATCCGCACATCTTCCAATGTCAAGCCCTGCTCCCCAAGGAGCTTTTCATTGTAGTCATAATCTTTCTTAATTAAATCTGCTTCTTCCTTAAGTCACGCTACCTCAAGCGAAGCTATTAAAGAAAGGGTGTCTTTAGGAAGGCAGTGTCCGCCGAAGCCACGATATCCCCCGAAATTCGGATCAAGATGTGAATTCCCAATGCGTGGATCCGCCGCCATTGCCTGCCGGATATTATAGTAATTTGCACCCAATTTATCCGCGAGCGCAGCTATTACGGATACGAAATTAACCTTTCTCGCGTAGTGCACATTTGAAGCGTATTTTACAAGCTCCGCTTCGGTCGCCCAGATTTCGGATTTGAAGGGGGCCTTCGGAAGGAGCGAAAGAATCAGTCCGGAGGCATCTTTACTCTCGGCTGTTGACCCGATAATCTGCCGGTTGGGTTTTATAAACTGTTCCCAATTAAACTTCGCATCAAGAAATTCCGGGTTGAATAAAACTTTGTGGCCGGGATATTTTTTTGAAAAGATTCGGTTGTTCCTGGAGTAACCGTAGATTTAATCACCACAATTTTATTTCCCATTAATTTTTGAAACGCGGATTCGAGCGCGGATAGGTCGGCTGATCCATCTTCGGCTGGCGGCGTCGGCACAGCTATAAAAACTATCTCCGCCTGATTTATATCATCATTAAAATTTTTCTTGAGATCCGTATCAAACAAAAAAAGACTCTCTCCCCTTTTGAGTCCCTTGATCTCTTCAAAGTATCTTGCGACTGGCGCCCCCACCATTCCAATTCCAATTACTCCAATTTTTTGCTGCATAGCTTATCGATTTTATAACTCTATCATGTGATAGGCATGACCTATCCCATTCTTTTCCAAGCAAAGCTCGAGTCAAACGGTGCATGCCGTTGATGACAATAAGGCGGTGACCTCGCTCGATAGCCCAAATGGGGTCTTTTAGATTTGCTCGCTCGATTCCGCGAACATGATCTCGCCAAGCGCTCACCTTCTTGGCGTATTCCCAATCTTCGAGCATCTGAAACGGACCTAATTTGTTGTCATCTCGATCAATCCAGTAGTAATTGTCAATGTCGGCTGCGTGAGCCAACTTCCGAAGCGGTAAAAGCGTGACCGGAAGCTTTTGCGCATAGGCCTTCATTTTGTCGACATTGTAGATCTTGTCTCCAAACCCTGTTGTCTCGAACGAGAATTCCTGATTACCTTCAGCTGCGTCAACGGCCGGCGGCAGAATCCGAATGGGATGCTTAGCGTTCGTTCCAGGCACCATGCCATAAACCGTACGCCATCCTTTCCATTTTCCTTTATGATCAGAAAGAGCTACCTGCATAGTCTTATTCCTCCTTATGGTTAAGAATACAGCTTTATGGCTATTTTGTCAATAGCGCCCGGTAATGTGCACACACATATGGCGGTTTCCTAGAAACTGGGGAAATAGCTATATGTATGGCGAAAATAATTTGTGTGCGCCTAGGACAACTAGATAAAAGCGTTCTAGATCCGACAAACTTGCATTTATCTTGCGATGGCAAGTTATTTGCATATTCTAAATAACAACCATAAAATGATTAAAATGCTATGAAATCGAAAAGAATAAAATTAAAACCAATATCCCAAAAAATACTATTACTATTGCTGACTGGCTTAGCTCTTGGATTAACCCGTTCCCCTAAACACTATTTCAGAATTTTAAAATCGGCAAAAAGTGACTGGGACAGAATAAATCAAAAAAATCTGCACCGCAATATAAAGAAACTCTATAAAACAAAACTCGTATACTCGAAAGATAATCAAGATGGTTCAACAACTATAGTTCTAACAAGGCTTGGAAAAGAAGTTGCTCTTACATATCAAATTGATGAAATAAAAATTCCAACAATGGAAAAATGGGATAAAAAGTGGCGCTTGGTGCTCTTTGATATTCCGGAATCAAGAAAGAAAGCCCGTAATGCACTATCGCGAACCTTAAAGAATATTGGATTTCTCCAGTTTCAGAAAAGTGTTTTTATTCATCCGTTTGAATGTAGCAATGAAATTAATTTCGTAATTGAATTTTTCAACCTTCATCCCTATGTTCGTCTTGTTACGGCAAACGAATTAGATAATGAACCTATACTCAAAAGGCGTTTCGGACTCAACTGATTAAAGTCGCATTTAACTTGCTATCGCAAGTTGTTTGCAGATTTGATTTATCCTATTAAAAAGTTAGTTTTTCTTCAGCCATTTCCCCGTAATGGAGTCTTTAGATTTCGCTATATCCTGGGGGGTTCCTGCGGCGACGATATATCCGCCCTTATTCCCGCCTTCGGGGCCGAGATCGATTATCCAGTCCGCATTTTTGAGAACGTCTATATTATGTTCTATGACTAAAACTGTATTGCCTTTCTCAACGAGTGCCTGAAGAACAACCAAGAGCTTCCTGATATCTTCGAAATGAAGCCCAGTTGTCGGCTCGTCCAAGATATACAAAGTTTTTCCTGTCGCTTTTTTCGCGAGCTCGGTTGCGAGTTTCACCCTTTGCGCCTCTCCTCCGGAAAGGGTCGTCGCCGATTGGCCAAGTTTCATATATCCAAGCCCGACTTGGTTTAAAGTTTCCAAGCGCTGGAATATCTGGGGGATATTTTTGAAAAATCTAAGCGAGTCTTCAATGGAAAAATCCAAGACCTGCGAAATATTCAAGCCGTTATACTGGATTGCGAGCGATTCTTTGTTGTATCTCGTTCCTTTGCATTCCTCGCACTCGACATAAATATCAGGCAGGAAATACATTTCGATTTTTTTAACCCCCTGCCCTTCGCAAATTTCGCATCGCCCGCCTTTGACGTTAAAGGAGAAACGTCCAGATTTATACCCGCGGGATCTGGCTTCTCTCGTTTTGGCAAAAATTTCCCGGATAAAAGAAAAAGTTCCAGTATAAGTTGCTGGATTGGATCTGGGCGTACGCCCAATTGGAGACTGGTCCACAACAACGACTTTATCCAAATTCTCCAGTCCTTTTATCTCGCTGTATTTCCCGGGATTATCCCTAGAACCGTAGAAATGTTTCAAAAGCGCTTTGGCTAAAATATCGTTCACTAAAGTAGATTTGCCAGACCCAGATACCCCGGAGACGCATATTAATTTCCCCAGCGGGATTTCAACATCAATTTTCTTTAAATTATGCTCCTCTGCCCCCTCAAGCGCGAGAATTTTCCCGCCCTTGTTTTCGGAAGCAATTTTCTTGATCAAAAGGGATTTTTCTCCGGAAAGATAATCCGCAGTCAGTGTTTTGGATTTTAGTAACTTTTCATAATCTCCTTCGAATATTATTTTCCCTCCGCTTTTGCCTGCGCCCGGCCCCAAATCCAAAATCCAATCCGATTCGCGCATTGTTTCCTGGTCATGCTCAACGACCAAAATCGTATTTCCATAATCGCGCAATTTTTTAAGGGTCTCAATTAAGCGCGCGTGATCTCGCGCGTGAAGGCCGATCGACGGCTCGTCCAAAACGTAAATGACGCCGGAGAGCCCGGAGCCGATCTGGGTTGCCAAACGCACTCTTTGCGCCTCTCCTCCGGCCAGAGTTGTCGAAGAACGGTCGAGAGTCAGATACTCGAGCCCGACGTCTATTAAGAATTGCAACCTCGCAGAGACTTCTTTTAAAAGCGGGCGCGCCACTTCTGCCAAATCCTTCTTTTTAGAAAACTCGGAAAAAATTTTTTTTATGAAAGCGAGCGCCGTTTCGGATGCTTGGGAAGAAATTTCCGAAATATTCTTGCCATCGATTAAGACTGCTAGGGCTTCAGGCTTGAGACGCTTCCCTCCACAAGCCGGGCAGGGCTCGAAAGTCATATACCTTTCAACCTCCGCGCGGGTCCATTCGGATTCGGTTTCCTTCCATCTTCTTTCTAAATTCGGGATTACGCCCTCATAGTTCCCTCCGGTCTCGCCATATAGCAATAAATATATAACTTTCTTTGGCAAATTCTTAATGGGGGTTGATAGAGAAAAATTATTTTTCTCCGCCAAATCTGAAAGCATGTACCAATACCACGACTGGCGCCCGACCCTATGGGACGCTCTCGCCCAAGGGAAAATCGCCCCTTCCTCAATCGTTAAATTTTTATTTGGCAAAACGAGTTCCGGATCGACTTCGAGGGTATGTCCAAGTCCCGTGCATCTCTCGCAGGCGCCATAGGGGGAGTTGAAAGAAAAAAGGCGAGGTTCTATCGGCGGGAGGGATATTTCGCAGACTGGGCAGGCAAAGTGTTCGGAGAAAAGATGATCCTCCCCTTTCTCAACCGAAACCATTGCGATTCCTTCGCCTTTCCGGAGTGCCGTCTCTAGCGAATCCACAAGGCGCGATCTCTCCGTATCCTTATCCAAAATCAGCCTGTCGACGACAACTTCCAAAGAATGTTTCTTTTTCGGGTCGAGCTTTTCGTCGAAAGCTTCTTCTAAACTCATAACGACTCCTTCGAGCCTGACTCGCAAAAATCCTTCTCGTGCCAAAATTTGGAGCTCTCTTTTATGCTCACCTTTTCTGTCGCGGACGAGCGGCCCCAAAATCAAAATCGGGGATCCCGTGGGAAGCTGGAAGATTTTTTTCACCATCTGGTCGATGGATTGCTTCGCAACTTTTCTTCCGCATTTCGGGCAGTGCGGTTCGCCCAAGCGCGCAAATAAAATTCTTAGGTAGTCATAGATCTCCGTGATGGTGCCGACGGTCGAGCGAGGATTCTTTGAAACAGATTTCTGATCGATCGCGATCGCGGGAGAAAGACCGGAAATTTCATCCACGTCCGGCTTCTCTGCGATTCCCAAAAATTGTCGCGCATAGGAAGAAAGCGATTCGACGAATCTCCTCTCCGCTTCGGCGTAAATAGTATCGAAAGCGAGCGATGACTTCCCTGAACCGGAAAGACCAGTTATTACAACGAGCTTATTTTTTGGAATAGAAACATCAACATTTTTCAAATTATGCACCCGCGCCCCCTTTATCGTTATATAGTCCCTTCTTTCCTTATCGCCTTTCATAAAGTCCTAATTATATTCTTCTTGTCAAGAATGGGCAAGTATTTCAATAAAAACACGCTCATATTGATAATTTAAGTTTTTTACTATACTATGCAAAAAAAGGAGGCTTCACATGGCGAGTTGTTTAATAGCTGCATACCTGGGCGGACTGGCGATAATATGGATCCTGCATTGGATTCATCCAGGAAACGAATGGGACGAAAGCGACTGTCGCTTTGAATGTTGCTACATTGAGACATCCTCAACGAGCAAACATCCGGTCATGCGTCTCATTATTTCATTAGTGTATCCAGTCTATCTTTTGGTCGCAGGATGCTTAGAAATTTTCTTTACCATAACGATTAAGCTAGACATTAGGCGACAGGGGTTGTAAAAGATTCCACCGAAAAGAGGTAAGGAAGTCGATTCTCGATTAGGCGCGGGCGGACTGAACATCCCCCGCGTTTTTGTTTTAAAAACTAAAAAATCAACTATTCTGTATTTACGCTATAGCGTAGATATGAGGTCGAAATATAAAATAACGCTTCTGCTATAATAATCTCATGCTGACTCGATCTGAATTCAAAAAAGCGCCATCAAAACCAGGGATTTATTTCTTTTTGGATAAATCGGGGAAGATTTTATATATTGGAAAAGCGGTTAATTTGAAGCTGCGCCTTTTGAGCTATACGGATATAAAAACTCTCGGGCCCGCAAAAGAAAAAATGGTTAAGGAATCCGCGAAGGTTAAATGGCTCGAGCTCGAATCCGAAGCGGAAGCGCTGATCGAAGAAGCCATCGCGATTAAACAACGTCGACCGCGGTACAACATAGTTTTCCGGGACGACAAGCAATATTTCTTCGTCGGGTTTTCCCATTCGACAAGCTCATGGCAATCCAAAGAAAGATTTCCGAGAATAATTTTAACGCATCAAAAAAAGAATGGTTTTGAATTTATTGGACCATTTACAGACGGAAACTCTCTCAAGAGCGTTTTATATAATTTGAAACGCGTATTCCCATATTGCACCTGCAAGGAAAAGCACAAGCGTCCCTGCGTGCGCTCGGAAATAGGACGCTGTTTGGAAATTTGCTGCCTAAAAAACCCACCGGAGAACGACCCTCGCGAGAAAATATACAAAAAAAATATCCGGGCGATAAAAAATGTCCTTCGAGGAAAAAGGCGAGACGTTTCAAAATCCATAGAGCGCGAAATGAATACGTTTTCCAAGAAGCAAAATTTCGAGGAAGCCAGAAAAAAAAGAGATCAGTTTTTCGCGCTTGAGAATGTATTTAGACACGCGCCGATTATCAAGCGCGAACTGAATCCGGAGCGCGCGAAAGCGCTGGTTTTAGCCAAAGATCTGCTTAATCTTCCGGACTTGCCCCATAGGATCGAGGGGTATGACATCTCAAACATCCAAGGGACAAACGCCGTCGGCTCAATGGTTGTTTTTGAATCGGGCGAGCCAAAAAAAGAAGACTATCGCCTTTTTAAAATCCGCTACAAAAAAACTCCTGACGACACGGCTATGCACCAAGAGGTCTTGTTGCGCCGCTTGAAGCACGACGAGTGGCCGCTTCCGGATTTATTTTTAATCGACGGCGGCCTTGGCCAATTAAACGCCGCTAAGAAAGTTTTGGAATTATACAAACTAAATATCCCTGTCGTCGGGCTTGCTAAAAAAGAAGAGGAATTATGGGTATCCTCCTCGCGTAAATTTCCACTAAAACAACTCTCCCCAATTTTGCTCCATCTTTTCCAACATATCCGGAACGAATCCCACCGCTTCGCCATAAATTTCCACAGAAAGAGGCGGCTAAAATCCTTGTTGACCGAAAAAATAAAATAGACTATACTTTAGACAATGTCATTTCTCGGATCGGCCATGCCCTATCTCTTGATCGGGACGGCTATACTATTAGTAACTGCGATATTATTCCAGCAAAAGGGCTCCGGGCTTTCTTCGGCTTTTGGCGGGGAAGGAAATATTTATACGACCAAGCGCGGGCTCGAGAAAATACTATTCAGGATCACAATCGTCTTGGGAATATTGTTTTTGGCCCTGTCTCTTTTGAATTTACTACTTCAAAAATAATTTGCTTCCACTTTATTTCAATAGAATCCGCTACATTTTGCGTAAAATGTCGGGCCGCGAGCGCATCGTTTTTTTGGTTCTGTCCGCAGCGGCAATAATCGGCTTTTTAGGAACGGTTTATAAATTAAACCAGAGAGTTTCCGTACTTCTTCCAGACAAAGGCGGAAGCCTCTATGAAGGGATGATAGGCCAGCCTCACTTTATAAATCCTGTCTTGGCAATCGCAGATCCCGATAGGGATGTGACGAGCCTGGTTTACGCCGGGCTAATGCGCCCGAACGGCAACGGCGGACTTGTGCCGGAATTGGCGGAACGCTATGAAATTTCAGAAGACGGCCTTTCATATACTTTTTATATAAAAAAGGATGCGGAGTTCCAAGACGGCAAGAACGTGACGTCAGATGACATTATTTTCACCATAGAAACCTCTAAAAATCCAATAGTAAAAAGCCCGATGAGGGCAGGGTGGGAAGGAGTTGAAATAGAAAAGGTTGACGATAAAACCGTGAAATTCTGGCTGAAGCGCCCATACGCGCCATTTTTAGAAAATACTACCATGGGGATTCTGCCAAAACATGTTTGGAAAGATATACCTATGGAACAAATAGGCCTTTCCGACATAAATTTATCTCCAATCGGCGCTGGGCCTTATAAAATATCCAGAAGTTCCAAAAACGGATCGGGTCTCTCAAGCTTAACATTGAATTCTTTTTCAAAGTACTCCTTGGGAGAGCCGTATATCGGAAAGATTGTCCTTAGTTTTTATCCGTCCGAAATAGAATTATTAAACGCCTATCAGAATGGCGATGTAGACTCGATTTCCGCCATATCCCCCCAAAATCTGCCTAAAATAACGAGGCGAGACGGAGAGATAAAAAGCTTAAATCTACCGAGAATATTCGGAGTTTTTTTCAACCAGAATGAGAAGGATATTTTCCTTGAAAAATCCGTACGGCAGGCTTTAGAAATGTCCATAGACAAAAAACAGATTGTCCGCGACGTTCTCGGCGGATATGCAAAAGAGATTTCTTCTCCGATACCCGAGGGCAGTTTCGGGGCCGTAGCCCTGCAGGAATCCGAATTTAATATTGATAAAGCCAAGGCTACGCTGGAAAAAAACGGCTGGAAATTTAGCCAGGAGAAGATGATTTACATAAAGGAGGAGAAAAATAAAGCAACTAAGGAATTGAGTTTTTCGATCTCAACTTCAAATGCACCCGATCTTGTACGAACGGCAAATATCTTGAAATCAAGCTGGGAAAAACTTGGAGCGAATGTCGATGTGAGGGTTTTTGAAATATCTGATTTAAACCAAAATGTAATAAGGTCCAGGAAATATGATGCACTTTTGTTCGGCGAGGTAGTCGGGCGCGACCCGGATCCGTTTGCTTTCTGGCATTCTTCCCAAAGAAACGACCCTGGGCTTAATATCGCCCTCTACACTTCTTCAAAAGTTGATAAAATACTTGAGGAAGCGCGGGGGCTAGTGTCCAAAGAGGATAGGGCAAAAAAATACGAAACTTTCCAAGAAGAAATACAAGCTGACCTGCCAAGCATCTTTTTATATTCCCCTTCTTTTATTTATATTCTTCCGAAAAGGATAAAAGGAGTCGACACGGAAGATATAGTAACCCCGTCGGAGCGCTTTGCTAATGTTTACAAATGGTATATCGACACAAAATATGTCTGGAAAATCTTACACAAAAACAATTAAAGATTTAAGCCCGGTTCTTTATGAACATATCGACGAACCGGATCGGGCTGTCTATGAAGTCCGGCGCGGGGAACTTGACCTTAAAACCAAAACTTGCTATGATGAAACGACCATATTCAACGGCCTCTTGGGAGTTGAACTCCCCAAAACCTTCGGGCATTACCACCCGAGAAATAAAGAGGGGTATTTCTTTCCGGAATTATATACGGTCCTGGAAGGACAAGCTTGGTTTCTTTTGCAGAAAGCAGATAAATCCAATCCGAAAGTTATACAAGAGGCGATATTGGTAAAGGCCGCCAAGGGAGAAAAAATAATAATGCCTCTGGGATTCGGCCACCTTAGCGTTAATCCCGAAAAAAAAGATTTAAAATTAGCCAATTGGAAAGCTGAATTCGATAACGATTACCAGATTTATGAAAGTCTTCACGGCGCTTGCTACTATTTACTTGAACTCAAAGACGGATCTGTCGATATCATAAAAAATTCATTTTACGAAATGGTTCCGGAACTTATAAAAGTTAAACCCAAAAAATTGCCGGAAGAATTAAAAAATCTGGAATTTTTAACTAAACCTGAAAAATATTTAAATCTTTTAACAGTAGAAAATTGCTTTGAAAAAATTTGAAAGTAGCGGTGCCCGCCAGAGGCGGGTAAAGCGGAACTGGTATATTTAGCCGCCTTTGGCGGCCACACATGGG
>Ga0209542_10001849_pt1 | contig 48929 bp, 49 predicted proteins | sample RifCSPhighO2_01_FD_184028 | JGI IMG/M metagenome (GOLD analysis project Ga0209542, IMG submission 184028) | Soil microbial communities from Rifle, Colorado - Rifle CSP2_plank highO2_0.1 (SPAdes) (version 2) | ecosystem: Environmental > Terrestrial > Deep subsurface > Rock core/Sediment ...
GTGCACCATAGGCCGGGTCGTAACCAGCACGTGCCATAAAATCAACCGCGTTGCCACTGATAATTAAATTAATGCCTTTTTGTTTAAGCCTTTCACTGATCTCGGCAATACGCACGTCAACAATTTCGCGCACAACCCCAGGTGAAAGAACATCAAAAACTACAACTTCGTCCAAACGATTTAAAAACTCAGGCCTGAAGTGATTTTTTAACGAATCCATGACTTTTTCTTTAGTTAAATTATACTCACCAACTTGATCACCGTTTGAAAAGCCCAGGCTTTCCATTTTTTGAATATGCTCGCTACCAATATTAGAAGTCAAAACAATGACCGTATTTTTAAAGTTAACTTTACGCCCCTTTGAATCGGTTAGTACACCTTCATCTAAAACTTGCAAAAGCACGTTGAAAACTTCAGGATGAGCCTTTTCAATTTCGTCAAACAAAACCACTGAATAGGGTCTGTGACGTACGGCTTCGGTCAATTGGCCGGCTTCGTCATAACCAACATAGCCAGGCGGTGAACCAACTAGTTTTGAAGTGCTGTGCCTATCCATGTATTCGCTCATGTCAACTCGTATTAAGGCCTTCTCGTCATCAAATAAAAACTCAGCTAAAGTTTTGGTTAATTCAGTTTTACCCACACCCGTTGGGCCTAGGAATATAAATGAACCAATTGGTTTGTTTGGGTCTGAAATACCGGCTCGGTTACGACGAATAACACTGGTGATTTTTTCAATCGCTTCAGTTTGGCCTTTGACTCGTGTAGCAAGCTCCGCCTCCATGCGCATCAATTTAGCGCGCTCTTCCTCAAGCATGCGTGATAGTGGTATACCAGTCCAGCGTGACACAACATTGGCAATGTCCTCGGCATTAATTTCCTCTTTTAAAATTCGGCGACTTTTTTGCAGTTTGCGCAATTTGTCAATTTTTTGATCAATCTCTTTTTGTAAATTTGGAATCTTGCCATAGCGAATTTCAGCGGCGAGGCTCAAGTCGCTTTGCATTTCAGCGTTCTCGGCCTCAATTTTTAATTGCTCTAATTCCTTTTTCATGGCACGCATATCAACAAGGATGCTTTTTTCATTCTTCCAACGAATACCAATTTCATTGGTCTTTTCGCCAATATCGGCCATACTTATTTCAATTTCTTTTATTCGGGCTTTTATGTCTTTAGTTTGCTTGGCATCCAAATTACTAATACCAATATCTTTACTCAAATCACTGTTCAATGCTTGGCGCTCAATTTCTAAGCGCATAATTTTGCGCTCGGCTTCCTCCAAAACGGCCGGCTTATTTTCAAGTGACATTTTTAAAGTTGATGAGGCCTCATCAATCAAATCCACGGCCTTGTCGGGCAAATATCTACTAGTGATATAGCGCGACGACAATTCAACCGCTGAAACAATTGCGTCGTCGGTAATACGCACACCATGGAATAATTCATACTTGTCCTTCAAGCCTCGCAAAATCGCCACAGCATCTTCAATGTTTGGTTCATCAATATACACAGGCTGAAAACGTCGTGCAAGGGCCGGGTCACGCTCAATATATTTTTGATACTCTTTTAAAGTTGTAGCACCCACGGCCTTTAATTCACCCCGGGCCAGGGCCGGTTTTAACATATTGGCCATATCAACACTACCCTCGGCGGCGCCTGCACCAACAATTGTATGGATTTCATCAATGAATAAAATAATCTTGCCTTCAGATTTTTCAACCTCTTTAATAATCCCACGTAACCTATCCTCAAATTCACCCCTGTATTTTGTACCAGCTAGTAACAAGCCAATGTCTAATGATACAACCTCTTTGTCCTTTAGCGATTCAGGCACGTCATTTTTAGCAATCCTCACAGCCAAGCCCTCAACAATGGCGGTTTTACCAGTACCTGGCTCGCCAATTAAAATTGGATTATTTTTGGTGCGCCGTGACAATATTTGCATTACACGCATAATTTCATTATCACGACCAATGACTGGGTCAAGTTTGTCGGCCCGCGCCAAATTAGTTAAATTACGCGTAAATTTATTTAAGTTGCGATTTTTTTTATCTACATTCTTATTTAAATCTTTATTGTCTTTATTTTCAGCTAAAAAATTTCTAATTTGTTTTGCGTCTATTGAAAACTTTTTTAATAATTCCAAAGCTGGCGAATCAACCTCAAGTATAGTCAAAAATAAATGTTCAGTTGAAACAAATTCCTCACCGATTGACTTGGCCACCTCGGGCGAAGTTTCCAATATTGTGGCCAAGTCTTGGGCCAAATACATTTGATACGATTGCGACAAAACACTTTGACTGGTCGGTTCCTCAAGAGTATCAACCACATTATCAGACAGTAACATAACGTCAACATTGATTGACTCCAGCATTGAAAAAACAATGCCTTCTTCCTGAAACATGATGGCCGCTAAAAGATGCATTGAATTAACATGATTTTGCCCGCGCTCAATCGCAAATTCATGAGCCCTTTTGATTGTCTCTTTGGCTTTGGTTGTAAATTGGTTAAATGATGGAATCATAATTTAATTAATATTTAAGATTTTAAAAATTTCTTTTAGACTTTTAATTATATAGTCAACATCAGATTTTTTAGTTTCTCGACCGAATGAAAATCTAACACTGCCCTCCTTGTATTCATTCATTTTAGCACGTTTTAAGGCCTCAAGCACGTGTGATTCGCCTGGCTCACCCGACTTGCAAGCACTTTTGCCAGTTACGTAAATGCCCCGTGCATCTAAATATAAAATTAAAGTTTCACTGGCAATATTTTTAAAAGTTACATTTAGAATATGTGGACTGACTAAAACATTTTTAGCATACAAATGCACACTGCAAATATTTTTAAACTCTGTTTCTAATTTTTCGATAAAATATTCGCGCAAATTAGTTAAATTATCAAAATCTTTTTGTTGATGTAATTTTGTAATTTTGCAAGCTTGGGCCAATCCCGCAATTTGCGGTAAAGCCTCAGTCCCCCTAAAAGCTATTTTAATTGGTGTGTTGCGTTTAACAAATAATACACCAACACCCTTGGGCCCATACATTTTTTGGCCGTTAAACGATAATAAGTCAACACCTAGTTGGTTAATATTGATTGATATGTAGGCAGTAGCTTGGGCAGCATCAGTGTGCACCAATGGATAAGTTGTTTGGTTTTTTAATTTTTTATATTGCCTGACAATTTTGGCAATTTCTTTAACTGGCTCTAATGTACCAATTTCGTTATTAACTAAATGTACTGAAATTAAAACAGTATCATCACCAATAAGCTCAAAAACATTTTTTGGATTTATCAAGCCATTTTCATCTACTTTTAAATAACTAACTTTTATTTTATTTTTTTGCTCCAACTTTTTAACCAAATCCAAAATGGCCGAATGCTCTATTTCGCAAATAATAATATGTGGAATTTCTATACCAAAAATTGTAGCCTCTTCAATCACGCCTAAAATAGCCAAGCTATCGCTCTCGGTACCACTAGTGGTAAAAATTACTTCATCGCTGTGCGCCCCAATAAAGCCCGCCACAATTGACCGTGAATATTCTATTTTTTGACGCGCTAAAACGCCCGGGCGATGCAAACTACCTGGGTTGGCAAATAAATTTTCAGCCTCGCGTATCACCTTTAAAACTGACTTATCAGGCTTGGTGCACGAAGCATTATCAGCATAGACTTGGCGCTTGAATTTAGCCTTAAACTTGTTTATAAATCCCATAGCTTGATTTAAGCAAAAAAACATTGAAAAGACAACAAAAATGTGGTAGACTAACAATTATGTTGGGGACAGAACTTATTATAATTATAGCTATTGGCACAGTAGCAGTTCTAACATTAATACTGCACTTAATTTTATATGTGCGTTTAAAAAAGCTTTTCAAGGGTGGTCAACCTAAAAGTATTGACGAAATATTAACTGCCTATCGTGTAGCCATTGAGGATTTATACGAAAATTTTGATCAAAATAAAAAAGTTTTAAGCGACCACGAAAACAGAATTAAAAAAAGTATAACCACACCCAAAACCATCAGGTTTAATGCTTGGGGTGATGTATCGGGTAACCAAAGCTTTACAACCCGATTGCTTGACGAAAATGGCAATGGCGTAATTGTTTCTACACTTTACGCACGCGAAAAAACTTCAGTTTTTGCCAAACCTGTAAACAATTGGTCGACCGAGCAAGAATTATCAGACGAAGAAAAAGAATTACTTAATGAACGCTAAAAAAACTGCCGGCACCGATTTGCGCGAACGCCCCCCCATTGTTGTAGTTATGGGTCACGTTGATCATGGCAAATCAACTTTACTTGATTACATTCGCAAAACCAATATCGTTGACCGCGAAGCTGGTGGCATTACTCAACACCTTTCGGCCTATGAAGTAGAGCATACCGACAAGGATGGCAAGATGCGCAAAATTACTTTCTTGGACACTCCTGGTCACGAGGCTTTTACCGGTATGCGTTCGCGGGGTGCAACCGTGGCCGATATTGCGATTTTAGTTATTTCGGCCGAGGATGGTATCAAGGCCCAAACCAAAGAAGTTATTGAGCTGATTAAAAAAAGCCATATGCCCTACATAGTGGCGATTAATAAAATAGACAAGCCCAACGCCAATGTTGAAAAAGTTAAATACGAATTACTTGAACACGAAGTATACTTGGAAGGCCTGGGTGGCGACGTGCCCTTTGTACCAATTTCCAGCCTGAAGGGCACAGGCATTGATGAATTACTAGAAACTGTTTTATTAGTGGCTGATATTACCGAACTGAAGGGTGATTACACAAATCTGGCCACAGGCATTGTGATAGAGTCACATATTGATGCCAAGACCGGTGCTAAAGCCACATTGGTAATTTTAGACGGCGTAGTTAAAAAGGGTGAATTTATAGCCACTGGTCAAAGCTTTGCGACGACTCGTATGCTTGAAAATTACTTTGGTAAAAGCATTGACATGGCCGGCCCATCGCAACCCATAACCTTGACCGGCTTTAGCAACGTGCCAAATGTTGGAGACTTATTCCAAACAACAAAAACTAAAAAAGAAGCCGAGGGTTTATGCGTTGAAAATAATCAAGAGCAAAATAAAAGTGTACTGGATAATAATACTTGCCCCGAGGGTGATAAAATTATACCCATCATTATTAAAACTGATGTGGCTGGCACTGCCGAGGCTATAGTTCGTGAAATTGGTAAAATCAAAAAGGAATGTATTAGCTATAAAATTATTTCAGTTGGTGTGGGCGATATTAACGAGGGTGATATTAAATTAGCCAGTGGCGACAAAGAAGCTATTATTGTTGGTTTTAATGTAAAAATTGGTAACATTGCTCGCGACATTAACGAGCAGGTGCAGGTGGGTGTGCGGGTTGAAATTTTTAATATTATTTATAAACTAACCGAATGGTTAGATGAATATATCGAAACCCTACGCCCCCGCCAAGAAGTACATGAATCAATTGGTAAAATAAAAGTCTTGAAGTTTTTTAGTAAAACCAAAGACAAGCAAGTTATTGGTGGGCGCATTGATGAGGGTGTGATTATTTCAGGTAGTTTGGTTAAGATATTGCGCCGTGAGAACGAAATTGGTGTTGGAAAAATTATTGAAATTCAAAGTCAAAAAATTAAAATTAAAGAGTTAGGCGAGGGCAACGAATGTGGCCTGACAGTTGAATCAAAAACCGAAATCGCCCCTGGTGATTATTTAGAAGCTTTTAAAATAGTTGTAAAATAATGAACAATATCAAGCATAACAGAATAGAGGAAGCCATTCGCGAAGCGGCGGGTTTATATGTGGCACGTGAAGGCGGCACAACGTCTATTATTACAATTACTCGTGTAGTGCTGGATGAAAAAGGTCGCCGGGCAATGATTTACTATACCTGCATACCTGAAGACAAGGAAAATGCGGCCTTTGGATTTTTAAAACGCAGCCTAACTGGTATTCGTGAATTTTGCGAATCGCGCATTAAAACTCATACTATACCCTACCTTGATGTAATGGTTGATGATGGCGAGAAAAACTTTAGACATATTAATGACTTATTACGCGCTGATGAAAAAAAGTAAACAAAAAACACTTTATCATAAGGTGTTTTTTGTTTTTGTGGGCCAGGCGGGACTTGAACCCGCACCCCAATAATGGAACGACATTTTAAGTGTCGCGCGTATACCGATTTCGCCACTGGCCCTTGTTGTTGAAATATATCATAAAATTAACATCGTTTCAATAAAATTTTTGAGGTCTAGGGCGGAATCGAACCGCCGTATAAGAGTTTTGCAGACTCTTGCCTTACCACTTGGCGACTAGACCTTGTAATAACAAGTATACTATTTTTATTAGCTTAAATCCACAAAAGATATTTGGTAAACGCTATATGTCATAGTATAATAAACATATGGCCCACAGAAAATCAAAGGTTCAAACAAAGTGGAATTCTAATTTTGCTTATACAATAGGCGTTATTGCGACTGATGGTAATTTGTCACCCGACCAAAGGCATGTAGTTATCACGTCTAAAGATCTAGAAATGATTAGTAACTGCGCAATAGGTTTAAAAATAGAAATGAAATATTCTAAAAAAGCACGTGGTGGAGAACATGATAAAAAATATTTTGTATTACAATTTAGCGATGTGAACTTTTTTGAATTTTTAGTAAGTATTGGCTTAACTACAAATAAGTCAAAAACTATTGATGTGTTAAAGATACCTGAAAAATACTTCAAAGATTTTTTAAGAGGCTGTATAGATGGTGATGGTTGCATTTCGATTTTTAAACATTCACAAAGTAAGCAACCTCAATATAAACTCAGGTTATCTTCTGCTAGTAAAAACTTTCTTGTTTGGATACTTTCTCAAGTAAGTAAGCTTTACAAGATAAGTGGTGGATCAATTCATAAACCCAAGAAATCTTCTGTGTACACGCTTGTTTTCGGTAAGTATGATGCAATAAAAATACTACCCATACTATACACAAGAAATAGCATTGCTCTAAGTAGAAAAAGAGTTATTGCTAACAAAATTCTAGCACATGGTTAGCGTATAACCTTTGTGCCCAGGAAAGGACTTGAACCTTCATGAGTCACCTCGCTGCTTCCTAAGAGCAGTGCGTCTACCAATTTCGCCACCTGGGCATATTTTATTATTTAACTATTATCATAACAGTCTACACGAAAATAAAATTTTTTCAATAGGTGTTGAAATTTTAGAGTTTTTAATCTATAATCCTAAGACTGGTTAAGAACCTTTATTTAAATATCCACCCGTAGCTCAGTTGGTAGAGCACCCGCCTCTTAAGCGGAGGGTCGTTGGTTCGAATCCAACCGGGTGGACAGCATAAACTTAAGAACTTTTTTGGGCTTGACTTTTACTACCCTTTCGTGCTATAGTATGGGCTGAAATAGAACCTTAAAAAATTATGAAAAAGAATAAGAATGATTCTGTGGTGATGTGCATATTTTTGCCATTGCTAGTTATAGCATGGGTTGTACTTAACAAACCCTCGCTTGCCCTAGTAGTTGCGGTTATATTTATCGTAACTATATTCCTGATATTGGGTCTAATAGACTTATTTTCAGGAAAACCTATCGAAAAAGAAGAAGCGGAATTTGCTCATTTTGAGGAACTTATGCCAATTCTTAACCCTCAACCATCAAATCCAAGACCTAAAAAAGAGTCATGGTTCAAGAAGTTTTTGAAAAATTGGAGGGAAAAATCTTCTATAGAACAAGTATCTGTGACAAAAATAATCTTAAAGACCTTTTACTTCGTATTAGGTTTTGTGTTAGGTTTACTAATTTCGATTACTGATAACATATTGGCTGGTATAACCATACTTGCCTTGTGGTCTGTTATGTATTGGCCTCTTTACTTGGCACTATCCAAAGTTTTTGGTTTGAATGCTCAGTTTAGAACTCTTTGGTTCACAGGTGTTGGTGAAAATGATATAAAATTTGTTGTTGACCAAAGTAATCAACTTATTAAAACATTAACGCCTAGGGGTTATTACGTAAACAAAGCAAGTAACGAAAATGAAATAGACGGAATACTTGTTAAAGGTAAGAACTCAATGCCGACCTATTTTGGAGGACTTTACTGGGTTGGAATTCCACCCATTAGAAGAATCTTCACTTACAACTGGGAATGGACTAAAATAAAAGATCCAAACAATATTGACCCGATCCTTCGAGAAGAGTTGGTTTATGGCTTACGAATACGCCAACAACAGTATGTCACAGTAAGAGACCTTGAAACAAAGGGGTTAGAAAGGGTTAACTATGGTTTTGTAATTACATTTCACTCCATATTCCCTAAAAAACAATTGTTCAAAAATGACAGTCCCGGTAATTGGTTGGTAAAAGCTAAGGCAGAAATAGAATCCATTTGTCGTGACTATGTTGCTTCAAAAGATTTTACAAGTCTAAACAGCGAAGCTCAGTACAAGGACTTGGAAAGTGATTCGATTTACAATAAGCTGATTGAATTATCTGGGCATAGATTTGAAGATGATCAGTTTGTTCCTAAGGATTCGGCAAACGATATTCACCTTGTTTATACTGTGGGAGTTGCAATCATTGATGTAGAAATAGTACTTTTTGAAAGTGCTGAGAATGCAGCAATGAAAGAAATCCAATTGGAGGAGCAAAAAGAAGTATACCTAAAAAAGGCTGAGGTTGTGAGACAAGAAAAGTTGGATGTTCAGCAAGATGGAGAAAATCGAAGAATAACTTCAAAATCTGTCGCAGAATCTACCGCGAAAGAAAACATCGGCAAAGCTGAGACCGCAGTTATAAGAGAAAAATACAAGGCTGTTGCTGAGAATAACGGCCATAGTATGTATATATCCGAACAGTTGAAAGAAAGCGAGTTGCTTTCACTGGGTGGTGATGCGTCAATGATATTGAATGTTGACGAACACCTAAAAAGTAAAGTTGAGGCTAAAAAACCAAAAAAGCCTTAGATTAATTAGCGATTTTGCCCCTACTTTAAGGTAGGGGCTTTTTATTTGACTTTTATGTTTGTATATGCTATAGTTAGCAAAGTTAATTAATTGTACATTTTATGGAAACAACAACAATAGTAATAATAGTACTGCTGGTAATTGTGATAATATCACTATTTATAGCAGCGTGGTCCCTTTCAGGTACAGGTACAACGCCACAGAACAGAAACACAAACAACCCAAATTGGATGGCCAGAAACAGGAATAGTTTGCTGTTTCTAATTGGCCCAATTGTTGCAATCATTTTGATTCACATGATTGTAAGGTATCACCTTGATGGCATATGGAATGTTTGGATGGGCTCATTCGCATTTTGGATAAGCTTGGTCGCAATAGCAACAGCTGTAATTTTAAATTTCTTGAGGTTTGTTAGTTCAAGTTGGTATTACATACTTCTTGTAATAATACCAATTTTTGTAACATACCTTGAGTTCAAAAATAATCCCGTTGTGTCCAAAGACCCACCAGCATCAGGTTTGATGGACAAAAGTAAACCTCAAGTGCCTGACACAACTGAAACCCAAATTAACGGAGTTTTTATAACAACCGTTTTAGATGGTGGTAGATTTAGGGTTATGCTTGAACCAAACTCAGAAGTCTCGATTAGGGGCAATGGTTTTGAGAAAAAGCTCACCACTGATTCGCTTGGTATTCAAACAGACCAAATAATAAAAGGTGACCCAGAAAGAGCCAGAGTTGGGAGTAGAGTACTTTTTGAAGAGGTCAGAGGAGAAGCTACAGTAAGAGAATGGCGAGTCTTTTAACAAACACTTGCCAAAAGCCCCCATTTAGGTGGGGGCTTTTTTATTTTACACGAATTTAATTTTGGTCAATTTGGCGGTAATTTGGGCCATTGGGTGGCGATTCCAGGTCAAGCGTATTTACAATAATTTGCATTATGGTAAAGGCGCTAAACATTATTAGTAGGCCCACAATCCCCCATACCATATGCTGTTTGCCTTTTGCACGGGCTTCCTCGTTGTTAGCATTTTGAATAAACACAACAATGCCATAAATAAAGTATAGGAAGGCTAGGATAAACAAAAAGTTTATTACTGGATCAACAACTTTGGCAAAAATTGCATTTACAACTGAGTCTGTTTCAGCATAGGCAATGTTAAACATAATGGTTTATAAACATTATTATTTATATAGGTAGGCAACGTGCACCAACAGCAGTATACCCAGGAGGACAAACAACATTTGTTGTTGATGACGCCCTAACACCTAAAATACTTTGCAACAATGCAATAATACCCCAAACTGATACAATAACGGCCAAGGCAATGACGCTTTGAACCAATCGGTGTTTAGCCTCCTTCTTGGCATCGTCACTGCTAGCCCTTATATAACCAATAACTCCCCAAATGAAGAAGCCCGTAGCTATTAGCATTAACCCTGGTATAAGGTAGGTTGTAAATAAGGTGTATATTTGAGTAACACCACTTGTAACATACCCAAAATTAGGCGTTGCTTGCGCAAAAGCTAAAACTGGTGCCAAGGCTGAACCTAAAATCAATAATACTTTTTTCATAATTAAATTAAATAAATGTTTACTAATAAAAACCTTTATAGTTAGATTATAGCATATATCATAAATAAAAAGTCAACTATTTATACCGAATTTGTGGAATAACTGATGTATCTGTACCCACAATTTGGCCCAAAATCGCCACAATACCCCAAACTGAAACCATCACAAACAATGCCACAATACCCCAGGTCATGTAATTTTTGTACTCTGTGCGCTTGGTTTCATTGTTGGCATTTTTAATAAACATTACAATGCCGTAAATAAAAAACCCAGTGGCCGCCAACATTAACAAAGGTATTAAATACTGGCCAATAATTTTGTACACTTCGCACAAATACCATTGCAATGATTTAGAGTACTTAATTGGCCCGCACAAAGTACTGCCAGTTTGGGCAAAAGCTATGAGCGGTAAAAAGGCTAGGGGTAAAGTTTTTAATGATTTTTTTAATATGTTTTTTGTTTTAATCATAGTATTTAGTTTAAAATTCCAGTTTCTCTTAATGTATTTAATATAACATTACCAAATGTCCAAGCACCCAAAATCAACACTGCCCCAATAACTAGGTTAAAGAAGTTGTCTTTAGCCGTCTTCCTGGCAGCTTTGTCACCACCTGACATAACCAGCTGAAAGCCGGTATAAATAAACAAAATCGCCAAGATTGGGATTAAAAATTTAAGAATCACCGCCAGCACAACTTGCACAAAATCCTCTAGATTTTCTGATTTTAGAGGGTTGGTTAGGGTTATTTGTAGGCCTGGTTTTGCGCCCGCTGGATCATCAGCTTTTACGTCGGCATCATCCTTGTCAGCTTTAACATCAACTTTTTCGTGTTTATCGGCAAAAGCACTTTGGTTATTTACAACCAACGTGCCAGTAAACAAAATGCTGACAAAAAATAAACTTATAAAAACTCTCTTGAAATTATTTGTAAATATTTTAGAATTCATAATTTTCATACTAATTAAAGAATACCTTAAATGTTAAGTCTTGACCAGCAATAATGGTAATAAATGTTTTAACCAGCAAATATGCCCCCACGACCAGCAGGTAACCCAGCAAAACATTCCAAATATTTTTTTTAAAAAGCTTCATAAAGGCTGGGCGGTCGCGGTAAATTATTAAATTAATACCGTTCCAGGCAAAAAACACGACCAATAATATAATAGGTAAACGAAAGAATATAAAACTGGCAATATTGTTTAAAAGCAAAATCAATGTGTCAAAGTTGCAATCGTCAATTCCCTCGCATGGCACAAGTCCTGCGGCACTGACACCCCCACCAATAAATATACTACCTAAAGCTAGCAAAAAAAGTATTTTGTTTTTAATTCTTTTGATCATTTAGAAGTTATCGCCGCTTAAAATCCTTTCGGCCTGATAAATTGCCTCTTGGGGTGTTTGCTTGCCTGAAATGACCCCTTCAATCATTTGATTAAAGGCTTGGTTAGTTTTAAGCATGTCATCATTATACCAAGTTTTAGCAATCAGGGCGCTTTTATACACAACCGGCAAATAGGTTGTTTCAGGTGGCAACATTAGTAGTGTGTTTAGGGCCGGAGCCATCATTAGGCTTTGGGCAAAAGCCTTTTGAAAGTCGGCCCCGGCCATTTCAAACCAAATTGCATAGGCGGCATTGGGGTTCGTGGTCTTTTTTAAAACACTAGCCACATATACATTACCAAATGTGGCCTGATATTTAGGGTCAGTATTTAACTGGGGCATGCTGGCCACGGCAAAATTCAAATTTGGGTTGCGGTCACGAATGTCTTTGGTCAATGAGGCAAAGTTTGGTAAAAAAGCCAACCGACCCTCTAAAAATTCTTTTTTTGAATCCAACATTGACCGGTTCCAAGTGTAAAATTCGCTCTTGGGGTCAGAGAATTGGGTGTAAAATTCTAAAACTTTTTGCCCGGCATTGGACAGTTCACCAACGTCAGATGTAGCCATATTCACGGCCTTACCCATTGTAGGGTCAGTTTTAGCAATTGGCACGCGTGATTGGGCAAACAGTGTTGAAAGTATGGCCCATGCATTATCAACATTTTTATACTGCCCAAAAGGCAACAATTCCTGGCGAATTAGTTGGCCTTTTTCAATTTTTATAATATCAGGTGCCATACTGTATACGTTGGCCCAAGTAGTTGGCGGGTTGGCATAACCGGCGGCCGCCAAGATTTCGCGGTTATAAAACATCATCATTGGATCAATACCAATTGGTATAGCTAAAATACCCTCGGGTGCAACCATGTCATGTGTTGCATTTGAAAAGCTTTGCCTAAAGCCAGCCTCGGGGTAGGTCGTATAGGGCAAGGCTTGGGTGTATTGCTTGATACTATAAAAAGTTGCAGTGTCGGACACAATCATGTCGGGGCTGACATCCGAGGCAATTGCCTCAACTAATTTAGATTTTAATTCATCTGGTTTAACTTGCGTATACAAAACTGCGATTTTGCTTTGCTTGTTGGTTATAACTTGCACGGCATTATTAAAAGCCTCATCAGGCAATGTACCCCATACTACAATTGTACCCTCAGGGGCTGTGGCCGTATTACTATTGTTGCCACCCAATTTGCCCGAAAAGAACAAGACACCTAAAATAAAAACTCCCGCCCCCACAAAGGCTAGTATTATGGCAAATCTTTTTTTACTTTGTCCGTCTTTCATATATTATGCTTGATATATTATACCATAAGCAAATTCGCCCGCATCAACTTTTTCAATTTTATTAAAGCCAATATTTTTGGCCACCGCCTCACATTCGTTTAGTTTAAACTCTTTTATGCCTGGCAAGGGCGTATTGGCATGCTCAACAACGACTAGGTGGCCCGAGTTTTTTAACAACCTTTTAGCCTCTTCAAAAACAATCCTTTTGTCATCTACTTCGTTTAAAACATTTACAATAAAAATATAGTCGGCCACGCCTGAATTCAATGGCACGCCACCTAATTTTTCAACATCGGCATGCATGGGGTACACATTTTTTTTACCCTTATCATTCGCACTCTTTTTTATTTGGTCAATTAAATGGCTTTGTACATCAACGGCAAAAACGCTACCCTTGGGGCCAACCATATCTGAAAGTAGTAATGAATACGTACCAAAGCCCGCCCCAAAATCAATTACACACGCCCCGGGGTGTATAACTAACTGTGCCAAAATTTTATGCGGCGCATCGATCATGTACATAGTATATCAAACACGACACGAATTACCCACCCCTTTCTACAAACACGTAAACGAGGCAATACTGTCGCCGGGGCGAAGCTTCATGACGGTAACGCCCTGGGTGTCACGGCCCAGTGTTGGCACTGATTGTATGCTGGTACGAATTATTTGGCCTTTTTGCGAAACGGCAATTAATTCCTCTTGATCATTTATGACTTTGGCAATAATTAAATTACCAGTTTTTTCAGTGACCTTGGCAGTTTTAATACCACTACCACCACGCTTTTGAACTTTATATTCGTTTAAATTTGTTTGTTTGCCCAAACCATGCGCGCTCATAGTTAAGAGCTTACCGGCACTTTTGTTGTCGCCATTCTTTTTAATAACATCTACACCTACAATAAAATCAGTTTTATCAAGCTTCATAGCACGCACCCCACCGGCCGAACGACCCATTTCGCGAATGTCTGATTCTTTGAACCTAATTGATTGACCCTCGGTTGAAACAATCACGACTTCGTCAGAGTCAGTTACAGGTAGCACTGAAACCAGTTCGTCGCCAGCGCCTAATTTGATAGAAATTATGCCACTGCGACGCACATCTTTAAAACTACTAGCCGAGACTTTCTTGGCATCACCATTTTTCGTGACCAAAACCAAAGCTTTTACGCTGTCTTTATTTTCCTTGGAGATTGGCAAAATAGATGTAATAAATTCGTTTTGGGTAATAGACAAAAAGTTCATAATCGATTTGCCCTTGGTCGCCTTTTTACCCTCGGGGATATCGTACATTTTTATTTGGTAAGCTTTGCCTAAATTGGTAAAAAATAGCAAGTCAGCATGCGTATTGGCTGAAATCAACATCGTTACGAAATCCTCGTCCTTGGTTTCAATATCAATTACCCCCACACCGCCACGTTTTTGGGCGCGGTACTCATCAGGATCGGTACGTTTGATATAGCCACCTTTTGTATAAACCAAAACTGTTTCTTTGTTGGGGATCAAGTCCTCGTCATTAATAGATTTAACCCCACCTTTGACAATTTTAGTTCGGCGGTCGTCACCGTATTTTTCACGCACTTCCAACAATTCGTCCTTGATAATTTTAAGCATTTTAGGGCGTGAAGCCAAAATTGCTTCCAACTCGCCAATTAACACCTGTATTTCCTTCAACTCCAACTCAACGGCTTTGCGCTCAAGGCCAGCCAGTTTTTGCAAACGCATTTCCAATATTGCCATTGTTTGCAGTTCCGAGAATTTGAATTCCTTCATCAAATTAACTTTGGCCACACTCGCGTCTTTGGATTCGCGAATAATTTTTATAACTTGATCAATGTGGTCAAGTGCCTTTTTCAAGCCCAGTAATATGTGCTCGCGCTCTTTGGCCTTTTTCAAGTCATATTCAGTACGCAAGCGCACAACCGTTTCGCGGTGCAATATAAAATTACTAATTAATGATGACAATGACAATGTTTGGGGTACGCCATCAACTAATGCCACCATGTTAAAATGAAAGGCTTGTTCCAATTGTGTGTGTTTATATAAATAATTTAAAACTCTTTCAGGGGCCACACCGTTTTTTAATTCTATGACAACGCGAATTTCATCGGTTGATTCGTCGCGCATGTCTTTGATACCCTCCAGCTTTTTTTCATGTACCAACTCGGCAATAGCTGTGACTAAATTTTGTTTAACTACCCTGTATGGGATCGATGAAATAATAATATTAAATTGCCCGCTTTTTGTTTCAACAATTTCAGCCTCGCCTCGTGTAACTACCCCGCCCCGGCCCGATGAATAGGCTCGCAAAATGTCGGCCTTGCCATAAGCAATACCACCTATTGGGAAATCGGGGCCTTGTATATAGTCCATCAAGTCCTCGGTTGTGGCATTTGGATTATCAATCATATGCACGGTTGCATCAACAACTTCGCGCAAATTATGCGGTGCCATATTTGTAGCCATACCAACGGCAATACCCAATGTACCGTTCAATAATAGCTGTGGCACAACAGTAGGCATAACCGTTGGTTCCTTGCGGGTGCCGTCATAGTTAGGTGAAAAACTGACAGTTTCCTTGTTAATATCACGCATCATTTCCATGGCGATTTTAGACATGCGGGCCTCGGTATAACGCATGGCGGCCTGGCTGTCACCATCAATTGAACCAAAGTTACCCTGCCCAAAAACCAATGGGTAGCGGGTTGAAAAAGGCTGGGCCAAATTAACCATGGCATCATACACTGACGCATCACCATGCGGGTGGTATTTACCCAATACATCACCCACAATAAAAGCTGATTTTTTAAACTTGGCACTGGCGGTTAGGCCATTTTCATACATTGAAAAAAGTATCCGGCGGTGTACGGGCTTCAAGCCGTCCCTAACATCGGGCAAGGCTCGCGACGTAATCACGCTCATGGCATAGTCCAAATATGAGCTTTTCATTTCGTCCACGATAGACACAGGCAAAATACTTTTAAAGCCCGCTACATTTATGCCCGTATTATTAACCCCACCATTATTTGCATTTGGGTCAAAATCGCCACCTGAATTATTGACTGGTTCGTTGTTTATTTTTGGAATTTTTGATTTTGGCATAGACTTTTTAGTTTAGTTTTATTTTTTTAGATTCCTAACACCATTAACCATGTCGGCCCACATTGTGCTGAAGCTTTGCCCAATTGACTGCACTTGCCCCACAATATCAGGGGTTATTATATTACCTGCACTACCGTTTGTTAAGCTTTTTTTATTAAACATTGGGTTAGTATAAACCCAAATTACAACGATTATAGCAAAAATTATAGCTGTATAAAAACCCGCCTTGATTTTGTGTTGCAAATCTTTGGTATTATTTGCCTGCTTGTTATTAGTGTGATTATTTTGATCGTCCATAATATCTTTTATAATATTTACATAAAAAATTTAACAGCTCAAAACCATAACTTCGCCTTCTTTTGATTCAATGTCGCGACGTTTTAGGGTTAGCTTGTCCTCGGGTTTTACACCCTCGGCGCCCATTTCCTTCAAAAACATTTTCAAGGCGTCAGGATTTTGGTCACTACCATAATCCATGGGTATGGTAATGTGGGCGTCTAGCATCACGGCAATTTTAGCCGCTTGTTTTGGGTCAATCACATCGGCCCCGCCAATTGGTACAAATAAAATATGTGGACTACCCAAAACTTCACGTGCCTCACCGGTAATTTCAGCTGTATTAATTGGCCCCAAAAAGGCAATGTCAATGTCGTCTATTGTTATGCTATAAACTGTGTTCAAGATTTTTTCAGTCCCCTTGCCATTGCCAACTGCCCTGTCAATATAAAAACCCGCACCCGTAACCTCAATGCCGTCAATTTCGTACCTTCCTGCCCCGCGAATTTCAAAAGGCACTGTTTCGCCATACGAAAATAAATCTGTGCCTGAAAAGTCATCAGTCAATGTGGTGGAAATAGCCACATTCGCCCCAAAGCGCGACATGCCCTTTGACCACGCCGAGTCCTTGTTAGGTGGGTTTAAAACGCAGGTAAAATCCCCCTGGGTTATTTTAAAACACTCCTTGCCCAAATAAGAAATTATCATACAACCATTATAGCATATATGAGTGAACAATAAAACCCATTTAGGCCTAAAAATTCACTTGTATAGTTGCGCTAGGCAAGACCTAGCGCAAACAGCCCTAAATTATTCTTACCAAATCACCGTCATCAAAAGCCAAAGTTATTGCTTCTGCTTTGGAAATAAAATGTTTCTTAAATTCAGGTGAAGCAACAAACTCCCTTATAAGAAATTCTGTATTATATAAAACGTCTTTCCATTCTTCGCTTGAATATACTTTTTCAAACTGCTCCTTTAAATTAAAATATTTTTCCTTTGGAGTGAAGTCTGAAAAACAATACCATTCTTCATCTTTACCATATTTTGATGAACCAGTAAGATATAAAGAATACCCAGTGTCTTCAAATTCAAGGATTCCAAAATGAAAGGAATTTATTTCTGCTTGCGGTTGCTCCGCTTTGTTTATTCTTTTTAACCAAGAAAAAACTGAGTCCTTTTTCTTTTTAAACAAATTAAACATTTTCATACTATCTTTTAGGTCTTAACTTTTCCTCTAGGCTATTAAAGCGTATCAAAAGACTGTCAAATTCATAACGTGGTACATATCTATCGCCTATTGCCAATACATCACGACGAGTGGATTTAATATTCTCGTTTAAAGAGTCTAGGCGAGTTTCTACTTTTTCAAATCTCTCATCAACACTAGTAAACCCCCTGGCTGTCATTAGCGCCAAATCATCAATGCGCTTGTCTAAAAAGTCAGAACTTTTTGCAATACGATCACCTAAACGTTTTTCTAGAGCATCAGAACTTTTTGCAATACGATCACCTAAACGTTTTTCTAAACTATCACTATTTTTAGTGATTAGAACTGCCAAATCTTCAATTGTAGTGGCTTTCTTTTTCATAGTCCAATTATATATCTAGTCAAAAAACTATGCAACCATTCGCAAGGACTGTCCTTGCGACAAAATATGTTTTAAGCGCTCGATTAATAGCCAGCTCTGGGTCAGCCGTTTCCTCTAATCTTTCATAGCCAACTTGCGCAAGCCAAAGTTTGAATGGTTCAGCTTTTGGACTTGGAATAGATTGCACCAAGCGAAGCATATTTTCTGTATCTAGAACATCAGTTTCTCGCATTTTGCCGTCATCAGCTATCATTTTCAACTGGTTACATTTTGTAACCAGTTCACTTCCTTCGGCAATAAGCCTGTGTTTTAAGACTTTCCAATAATTTCGAGCTGTTTGGAAATCTGACTGCTCCGTTAGTGCTTTTACAATATCAACAACTGAAAAATACCAAAGCTCATTTTCGCCGTCCCATTCTCGCCTTATGTTTTGACCTTCAAATAAAGTGATTTTAGACTTCATAAATTTATTATATCATTGGGAGTAGAGTTGCAAAAGTTAGGGTTTTGTAGTAAGGTTGATGTACTTAAATATTATTAGGAGGTCTAGGGAATACCCCAGACATAGAGCCACAAGATGTAACCCCTACTCGTTCAAAGATTTTGGATTAATAGGAACACTTGAGGCCTCCGCAAATAGTGCGGATTTTATATTTATGAATGATACAAATAATACAAGTAATGCAAATGGTGCAGACGATATAATAATTCACAAAGTAAGTGAGGCTAAAAGTTTATTGGAAAAAACTGGCGACAAACCAGCTATTGATACATTGGTTGAAGGCCCAGTAATTTCAATTACCAAAAGCGCAGTTTACGTTAACCTGGGGCCCGCAAGCACAGGTATAATTTACGGTCGTGAATTTATGGTCGCGCGTGACATTATTAAAAAGGTAGCCGTTGGCGATTCAATCAAGGCCAAGGTAGTTGATACTGAAAACGAAAATGGCTATGTTGAGCTATCACTAAAAGAGGCCAAGCAAGCATTGATTTGGAGCGAGGCTGATAAACTAATTAAGGCTAAAACTCCTATTGAAGTAGTCGTCAAAGATGCCAACAAAGGTGGTTTGATTATTGAGTGGAATGGTATTATGGGCTTTTTGCCGGCTTCGCAACTATCACCTGAAAATTATCCACGGGTGGCTGATTCAGACAAAGACAAAATTCATACTGAATTAAAAAAATTAGTTGGCCAAAAACTAAATCTAACTATGATCTCGGCATTACCCAAAGAAGGCAAGCTAATTTTTTCTGAAAAGACTGGCGAGGATGCAGGCCGTGGCGAAATGCTAATCAAATACAATGTTGGCGATGAGGTTGAAACATCTGTTGCTGGTATCGTAGATTTTGGAGTATTTCTAAAACTAGAAGACCGATTAGAGGGTTTGGTGCACATTTCTGAAATTGATTGGGGCTTGGTTGATGATACACGTTCAAGATTTAAAATCGGCGACAAGGTTAAAGCTAAAATTATTGAAATTAAAGATGGTAAAGTTTCGCTGTCAATTAAAGCTTTGCGCGAAAACCCATGGCGTGATTTTGAAAACTCTTTGAAGAAGGGTGATGTTGTGCAAGGTGTTGTTATTAAATACAACAAACATGGAGCGTTAGTTTCAATCAAAGAGGGCGTGGCCGGATTGATTCATAATTCATCAATTGGGGGCGAGCAACGCTTGCGCGAAAAATTAACCTTGGGCAAAACTTATGGCTTTCAAGTAACATTGTTTGAGCCCAAAGATCAGCGTATGACATTGGTATATATAGATCCTGATAAAAAAGCTGAAGCAAAAATAGAAGAAGCAAAAACTGAAGCTTAATAATTTACGACAAAACCCCCATAAAACTGGTGGTTTTTTCGTAGCCATTTGTAGAAAGAGATTCTAAAATGGCTTTAATTTTTAAACTGTTTGATTTTATTTTTTGAAACCCTGTCTCTGAAAGAGGGCGTAAAACATATTTATGCGTAGCATTCCCACCAAAAATATTTTTTGGTTTGCGCATAAGGCCATCTTTATCAGTTGGGCAAATACCAATGCGCAATCTAATAAAATCTTTTGTGCCTAATTCGTTAATAACTGAAGTTAAGCCATTATGGCCACCATCACCCCGCCCAAATGCCAGTTTAAACTCACCTAGTGGCAAGTCAATATCATCATACACTATTACTATATTTGCATATTGATTAGTATTTGTATTTTTAGAAAGATTTTTGTAGCTTAAAAACTTTTTAATAAATTTGCCCGACTCGTTCATGAATGTGTCAGGGTAAATTATTTCTACACCCACAATACTGGGCAAATTACCCAAGGCAATCTGGCCCGCATTGTGTGGGGTATTTTCATATTTCTTGCCAGGATTGCCTAAACCAAATACATACATATTTTAAATTATATCACATTATTGTAGCTTTCCCCCTCCTTGGCTCTGCCGGGGAGGGGTTAGGGGTGGGGTGTGTTTGTGTCAATGTTTAAAAAAGTGTATACTTACACAAATGAACGAAGAAAGTAAGGTGGAAATTGTAAAAAAAGGAGGCTTTTCAATGACTGATGCAAAAGAGCTTTTTAGGTTTTTACTTGTTGCGGCTATAATTGTCGTGCCAATTAGATACTTTATTATGCAACCATTTGTTGTTTCAGGTTCGTCAATGGACCCAACATTCCATAATAACGAATATTTAATTGTTGATAAACTAAGCTACAACCTAAACAAAATCCACCGAGGCGATGCCGTGGTTTTTCACTTCCCCTTGGAAAAGCGTAAGTACTTGGTCAAACGCCTGATCGGCCTGCCGGGCGACACAGTAACTCTTAGATCTGATGGCACAGTGACAATCAAAAACAGACTTCATCCAAATGGCTTTACAGTAGCCGAGGATTATTTAGAAAATCATGATGGCTATAATTTAACAATCACCGTACCCGAAAAAAAGGTTTTTGTTTTGGGTGATAACCGACCAGTCAGTTACGATTCCAGAGCTTGGGGTTTACTAGATGAAGACAGGATGGTTGGTCGAGTTTATTTACGACTTTGGCCACTTACTCGCATTGATTATCTACCAGGCAAAACTAATTTACTTAATCAATAAAGCTTTGTAATAAAAAATATGACAGATAAAAAAATAAATCAAAAAAATGAGATCAAAAAAGAGCCAAAGAAAGAAATGGCTCAGTCAGTTCGTGGTATGCGTGATATTTTCAACGAAGACTATTACTATTATCAAGGCTTTTTTGAAAAGGCCCAAGAAGTTGCCATGTATTACGGCTTTAAACCAATTGAGACTCCAATTATGGAGCAAGAAGCTTTATGGACTAGCGGTATAGGTGAAGGTACTGATATTATCGACAAGGAAATGTACACTTTAAAAACCAAAGGTGGCGACAAATTGGCTATTCGCCCAGAATATACAGCCTCAATTATGCGAGCCTATTTTGAAAAAGGAATGCAGTCATTACCTCAACCAGTCATGCTGTACAGCTATGGCCCAGTTTATCGCCACGATAACCCACAAAATGGTCGTTACCGCGAATTTCGTCAATTTAATTTAGAAATTCTAGGCACTGAAAAAAGTATTGCTGATGCCTTGATTATTAAAACAGCCGTTTCAATTTTAAAGGAAGCTGGTGCCCAAGAAATTATCGTTGATATCAATTCAATTGGCGACAAAGAATCACGTCCAGTATATATCAAAGAATTGGTAAATTATTACAAAAAACACATTGCTGATTTATCGCCAATTGACCGCGAGCGTTTGAAAACAAATCCCTTGCGAATTTTGGATTCCAAAGACCCCCGCACAATCAAGATCAATGAAAATGCGCCTGACTCAATTGCCAGTTTAAGTTCAGCTGGTAAAAAACACTTCAAGCAAGTGCTGGAATACTTGGATCAAATGAATATTGCTTATCGTATCAATAAAAATTTAGTACGCGGGCTTTCATATTACTCACACACCGTATTTGAAATTCTTGAGACAAGCGGTGGTACTGATGTTACACCATTAGCTATTGGTGGCGGTGGCCGGTATGATTATTTAGCTAAAACTTTGGGAGCTAAAAAGGACGTGCCAGCTATGGGTATGGCTATTGGTGTTGATCGTGTTGTTGAGGCTACTTGGTTTAAAAAATTAGAGCCCCGCATCATGAAAAAACCAAAAATTTACTTTATTCAACTTGGCTTTGAGGCTAAACTAAAAAGCCTGAATGTTGTTGAGCAATTACGCATGGCGCATATTCCAATTATGCAGTCAATTTCCAAGGATACCTTGGGTATACAGCTAGCCATTGCCGAAAAATCAGGCGCGCCTTATGCCTTGATTTTTGGCCACAAGGAAGCCATTGATAATACCGTTATTGTACGTGACATGCAAAACCGCAAGCAGGAAACAATCAAGCTTGATCATTTAGCTGAATATCTTAAAAAACTTAAGTAGAAATAATCATATAAAAAGAACGTGATGAAAAAACTTATTCACGAAAAAAATAAAGCTGGTGATAAAATTGTTGATCAAAACAATAAAGTCTTGCGCAAAATTAGTAAGGAAGTAAAAATTGCTGAAATCAAAAGCCCGAAAATAAAAAAGATTTTGCATGACATGTCGCTAGCACTTGATTCGCAAAGTGATGGTGTTGCGATTGCCGCCCCACAAATAGGCATTGGCCTACGTATTTTTATGGTTTCTGGTAAAATTTTCCAGGACGATAAAAATCCAGCTAGTAAAAAAATACCTAATCAAGCCTTTATTAATCCTGAAATTATTAAGTTTTCCAAAAAAACTGTCCTAAAAGAGGGTGAGGGTTGTCTATCAGTCAGATGGCTGTATGGTAAAGTTGTGCGCCACAGTAACGTCACACTTAAATACCATGATCAAAACGGCAAACTAAACGTGCGCGGTTCGGGCAGACTTTTGGCCCACATTTTTCAGCATGAAGTTGACCACTTGAATGGTATTTTATTTATTGACAAAGCCACCGATGTTGAAGAAATTTTACCCGAAAACAATACTACTAATGAAAAACAATAACTTTATATTTTTTGGTACGCCTGATTATGCCGTACACACACTTGAATCTTTAAAACTTTCAGGCTTTTTACCGTCTTTAATAGTATGTTCGCCCGATGCCAAAGTTGGTCGCAAGCAAATATTAACGGCCCCACCGGCTAAACTTTTCGCACTTCAAAATAACATGCCCATACTACAGCCAACAAAAATTGACCAGGCAACAGTAGATGGAATTTTAAAATACGCACCCGCATATGCAGTTGTAGCAGCCTATGGCAAAATTTTACCAAACATTTTGTTAGACGCTGTGCCATATGGCTTTTTAAATGTGCACCCATCATTACTGCCAAAATATCGGGGCCCTGCACCAGAAATTGCACCTATTTTAAATGGTGATACTAAAACCGGAGTAACGATAATATTACTTGACCAATTAGTTGACCATGGGCCGATACTTGCTCAAGAAGAAATAGTTTTAAATGGCAATGAATTTAGTCACGACTTGGCCAAAAATTTATTTGAAATTGGTGGCAAAATGCTAGTCAATATTATACCCAAGTGGCTAGAGGGCAAAATAAATTCTACTGATCAAGATCACACACAAGCAACACTAACATATAAAACTAAAAAATTAGATGCTAAAATAAATCTCTCTGATGACCCTAAAATACTGTGGGCAAAATGGCGCGCCTATTACCCATGGCCAGGCCTATATTTTGAAATAGATAACCCACACCAAACTAAATTGGGAGCTAAGCCCCCAAGTAAATTACATGTCAAAATCAACAAAGCTATTTTTGCAGACAATCAATTCACCCCTACCCTTGTAACCCCCGAGGGCAAAAAACCAATTACTTTTACCGAGTTTAAAAAAGCTCATAAAATTTAAAAATTACAAATAATGTTCAAGGTTCGACCTTAGTCACTTTTTATGTTTATTTTAAAGGGGATTTTACAGATGTATAAAAGTTTTGCGGTGGATGGGGGTTAGGCCGTGGGTTTTGATGGCTTGCATATGGACAGATGTGCCATAGCCTGAATTGGTTCCAAGGCCATATTGGGGGTACTTTTTGGCATAAGTGGCCATGATTTTATCGCGCGAGACTTTGGCAACAATCGAGGCCAATGAAATTTGCGGGTAGTCTTCGTCGCCCTTGATAAAAGTTTGCTGGTTTACATATTCAACAGGTGCTTTTAATCCCCCATCTAATAAGACTTTGCAGTCAGCGGGGTTTATTTTATTAGAAATTAAAAGTTTTTTTAAACACTCAGCTAAAGCTTTTTTAATACATGGCACAATACCAAATTTATCAATATTAACTGAATCTACATACGAAATAGCAAAATCGCTTAGCCCTTCTTTTTTCCAATTCAAAATAACTTCAAACCACTTTTGACGCTGTTTGACTGAAAGTTGTTTGGAATCCCGCAATTTTAAATTCTTGGGTAAAACCTGCACCAGGTCTTGCCTGGTGCAGAACATAAACGCACAAACGGCCACAGGCCCAGCCAATGGCCCCCGCCCGACTTCGTCTATACCAATAATATATTCCATTTGGCCCTTATTCATAAGCTAAATTATACCACACAAAATTTTGGCATTGACCGGTAACAAAGTAGTATAATGTAGACAATGGAAGCTGAAAAAGAAATTAATAAAGGTTTTGTGCATTTGCACGTGCATTCGCATTATTCATTATTGGATGGGCTTTCAAAAATTCCTGATTTAGTTAAAAAGGCTAAAGAATTTGGTATGCCGGCACTGGCATTGACCGACCACGGGGCGATGTATGGGGCAATTGAATTTTATAAAGCGTGCAAAAAAAATGGCATTAAACCAATTATTGGAGTTGAGGCTTATATTGCCAATCGTACCAGATTCGACAAAGAGCCAGGCACTGATACTAAACGCTACCATTTAACATTGCTTGCTAAAAATAATTTGGGTTATAAAAATTTAATGAAGATGGTGTCACTGGCTAATTTAGAAGGCTTTTATTACAAGCCCCGCATGGATAAAGATTTATTGAAGCAGTATGGTGCAGGCATAATTTGCCTGTCTGGTTGCCCAGGCGGTGAATTTATACAGCTATTAAAAAACAAACATTACGCCGAGGCACGTGACTTAATTAAATTTTATATTGAATGTTTTGATCATGTATTTTTAGAAGTTATGTGCCACCGTGAGACTAATTTTTATAATGAATGGTATAAAAATGTAATACCTGAAATTAAAAAAATCTCGGCCGAGTTTGGCATACCAATTGTTGGCACCTGGGATTCGCATTATTTATGCGAGGACGACAAGGAGGCTCACGATACTTTATTGAAAATAAATACAAATAGTGCCGAATTTAAAATGGACGGCAACTGGTCATTTATCGATGAAAAAAAGGCCCTCGAAGAGTTTGCTGAAATACCGGAGGCTGTAGAAAATACAATGGGTGTGGCTGATTTAGTTGATATTGATATTGACACTACTTCATGGTTCTTCCCGGCTTTTCCAATAGATGCCAATACAACATTTAACGCTGAGTTAATAAAATTAGTCGAGCAGGGCTATGTTGACCGAAAAATCCAAAAGACACCTGAAATTACTGAGCGAGTAGAATTTGAATTAAAAATTATCAGCGACAAAGGCTATTCGTCATATTTTTTGTGTGTGGCGGATTTTATAAATAATGCTACCCGAATGGGGATTTTTAACCAAACGAGAGGGTCCGCGGCAGGATCGATGGTTTCATATTTGGTTGGTATTTCAAACATTAACCCCATAGAATATGGTTTGTTGTTTGAAAGATTTTTAAACCCCGACCGGCCGTCATTACCTGATATTGACATGGACTTTGCCGACACACGACGCGATGAAATTATTGATTATGCCAAAACAAAATATGGCAGTAATGCTGTGGCTCAAATTGGCACATTCGGTACAATGGCAGCCCGTGGAGCCGTGCGCGATGTAGCTCGAGCCTTGGGCTACCCATATATGACGGGGGATAGAATTTCTAAATTAATACCCATGGGCTCACAGGGCTTCCCCATGACTATAGATCGTGCTTTAAAAATTACACCCGAGTTAATGGAGGCTTATGAAAAAGAACGTGACGTGACAACGATTATTAATATGGCTAAAAAAATTGAGGGCAATGTGCGCCATATTTCAGTCCACGCCGCCGGGGTGGTTATTTCACCAACCGGCAACATCAACGACTTTTCACCAGTCCAGTTTGACCCCAAAGGTGAGAATAAAATTATAACCCAATACAGCATGTACACGGGTGACCGCGAAGGTATTATTAATTTACCCAAATTTGATTTTTTGGGTTTACGTAACTTGTCAATTATTGCTGAAGCCATCACGCGGGTTAAAAAAATTAGGAACATTGACATGACACTAGAGACAATACCCATGGATGACAAATTAACTTATGAACTTTTTGGCCGAGGTGAAACAATTAGTGTCTTTCAGTTTGGCTCAAGTGGTATGCAAAAATGGTTGAAAGAATTAAAACCCACAACCTTGGAAGACCTAATTGCCATGGCCTCGTTGTACCGTCCAGGACCAATGGCCTTTATCCCAGACTATGTTGAACGCAAACATAACCCCGAAAAAATTAAATATCTAGACCCACGCATGGAGGCTATTTTGAAAAACACATATGGTATTATTGTGTACCAAGAGGACGTGATGAGAATGGCTACTGATCTGGCCGGCTATACCCGCGGAGAATCTGACAAATTTCGTAAAGCCGTGGGTAAAAAAATCCCCGAAGAAATGGCCAAACAAAAAGACCATTTTATTGATGGCTGCGTTGAAAATGGCATGCAGGCAAAACATGCCAAAGATTTATGGCAAATGATTGAGACTTTTGCGGCTTATGGCTTTAATAAATCACACTCGGCCGTCTATGCATTATTGGCTTATAGAACAGCTTATATGAAGGCGCACTACCCTTCAGAGTATATGAGTGCAGTATTGTCGTGTGAGTCAGACAACTTAGACACAGTCAGCGAAATGATCATTGAAGCCAAGCGCATGGGCTTTAAAATTTTACCACCTAGTGTGAATGAATCATTTTCAGACTTTACCACAGTTGTAGAGGGTGAAGTTATAACTGACAAAATTCGCTTTGGCTTGCGCAGTATTAAAAACTTTGGCTATGAGATTGGTAAAGCCATAATCACTGAACGTAAAAATAATGGCAAGTTTACAAGTATTGATAATTTTATTGAACGTGTTCAACACAAAAATTTAAACAAAAAATCTATGGAGGCCCTGATTTGTTCAGGTGCATTAGATGACTTTGGCGAACGCAACCAGTTAATGTTTAATTTAGAAAAAATTCTAGAGCATCGCAAATCGATTGGGGCCAATACCGAGCAAACTTCACTGTTTTCATTAGGTTTAGAATCTAAATCAATGCAGTTAGAGGTTTGCCAGCCAGCGACACAAAAACAAAAATTAGATTGGGAGAAGGAGCTGTTGGGCTTGTATGTTTCGGGCCACCCACTTGATAAATATGATGGTAAATCTGAAATTAGAATTAAAGACATCTTGGAAACTGGCAAAAACAATCAAGTTGTTAAAATCGTAGCCTTGCCAGTAAGTTATCGCAAAATATTTACACGCAATAACGAACAAATGGTTTTTGTAAAATTTGAAGACAAGACCGGATGTATCGAGGCCGTAATTTTCCCTAAAAATTATCGTGAATTATTCCCCCTTATTGAAAAATCTGAACCAGTTGGCCTAGCTGGCAAAATCACCTTGCGTAATGACGAAAAGAGCATTATAATTGAAGCAGTAAAAGCACTGTAAAAAGTGATGTTGACAAAAAATAAATAATGTAGTATACTTCAATCAGACAGATTATGGAAGCTAAGTTTATTATTGATGAATTCTGTACAAGGTACGGGAACTTCAAAAAAACAAGCAATTCAAAATCAACAAAAGGCGTCTTTGAAAAGATCTGCACTAGCCTGTTTTATAAATATCAAGGCTTTGCAGAAGAATCAGACCTTGATATCTCAGCATTTAAAAGCTGGATAACACGCAATTTGAAAAAAAGGCGTGGTATAAAAAGAAAGGACGCGGAGTTGAAGCAGGTTGCGGATGAAAAAATGTACGCAGAATATATGCATACAAAGTCCACACCAGAATGGGCGGATGATAAGCTAGATCAGCCACTCACACTTTCAAACCACTAGCACGATATTTGAGCCCCGCACACTGCGGGGCTTTGTATTTTGTAATAAATTTATAGATAATAAAAGCCCCCGCTTAGGGCAGGGGCTTTTATTATTTTAACTCTATGTTCTCGATAGCATCCATAATCTTTATTACTTGGGACGCATATTGAGGAACAACTGATGGGGGGTTATAAGCTTTTAATATCCCATCTACGGTTTTTTCGTCGTAATGACGTTTCGTATTTGGATTATTACCTCCTAAATTTTGACCAAGTACTTCGATCGCATGGTCGTAAGATTTAAAACCAATTTTACACGATCCCCAACCGAAGGGATTGAAAGTTTTACTTTTACAAGCAAACTTACCTCCGGTTGATTCACGCACAGCAATCGCTGGTATTAGTCTCCAATCGATATCGTTTTTATCGGCGACGTCAACCATTTTTTGACCATAGCCAGCGAGTGGCATATTACGATCTTTAAAGTACTTGTCAATCTTTTCGGCTCTAACATCTGTTACAGCCAAATTTGTAGAGTTCATTTCACCTGTCATAATCGTAGCACTTCCTGGAACACCCGCGAGGATGTTCGTTACCATAAGCGGCATTACTATTAAAGACTGGAAAAATGTTAATTTTATTTTTGTATGCATAGTTGCAGGTTGTGCTCCTGCGGAACTCCAAGGTGGTATTTTTTGCCTTAAAAGCAAAATCCCAATACATATTTGGGACTACCTGGAGTATAGCAAAATGAGGGTCAAAAGTCAAGCTATTTTAGTTGACTTTTAGTGTGTTTATAGTATAAAAAGCTATACAAAATAAGGGTTTTTGGCTATTTTAAACTCTAAACTGCCCTTTGCATTGTCTTGATTAAATTAAGACATTCAGCCAAAAAATTGACCTCCATTGCCCTGAAGCGTTCAATGCCTTCTTTTTTATATTCAACTAAAGGTTCACGCTGACCATAGGCCCGTAAGTTCACCGAATTGCGCATATATTCCATCGTTTCAAGGTGGTCAACCCATAGCAAATCGTTCGTGTACAAACAAATGCGTTTGAATGTACTGTAAAAATTTTCATCACTCAACTCTTGAATTTTTTCGTCAACCAACTCCCTGGCATCAGTAAATGTTGTTTTTATTTGTTCAATAATTTTATCAAGCTCAGTCTTATCACTATTTAAAATTTTGGCTCGGCGAGCATAAATGCTATTGCGTTGCGTACTCAAAACATCGTCATATTCAAGTGTGTGTTTGCGAGCATCAAAATGGAAACCTTCAATTTTAGCTTGAGCATTTTCAAGAGTTTTCGTAATAAAACCATTTTCAATCGCCTGATCCTCTGGTATACCAAAACGGCCCATCATAGTTTTAATCCGTTCTGAGCCAAAAATGCGCATTAGGTCATCTTCAAGTGACACATAAAATACAGTTTCACCTGGATCACCTTGCCGACCGGCTCGGCCCCGCAACTGGTTATCAATCCGGCGGGCTTCGTGTCGCTCGGTACCAATAACATACAGTCCACCCATATTTTTTATATCTTCCTGATCAGCAACATTAACTGGCATACCACCTAAAATAATATCAATACCCCGACCGGCCATATTAGTTGCTACCATGACACTGGCTCGGCGCCCAGCTTGAGCGATAATCTCACCCTCTTTTTCGTGATTCTTAGCATTCAAGACAGTATGTTTGACCCCTTCACTATTTAAATAAGCCGAAAGCAATTCGCTTTTTTCAATTGACACGGTACCAATCAAAACTGGTTGACCATTTTTTTGTAACTCTTTGACCTTCTTGGCCACGGCCGCAAATTTACCCTTTTCAGTTTGAAAGATTTGGTCATTATGATCAGTTCGTTTAATCGCCCTGTGCGTTGGTACAGGTATAACATCAATTTTGTAAACTTTGTAGAACTCTTCTTTTGAAGTCATGGCCGTACCGGTCATACCTGATAATTTTTTATAAAACCTAAAATAATTTTGATAGGTTATAGACCCAACCGTGCGAGTCTCTTGTTCGACTTTCACCCCTTCCTTGGCTTCAATAGCTTGGTGCAAGCCATCACTCCAACGTCGACCCGGTTGCATCCGACCAGTAAATGGATCAACAATTACCACCTCGCCATTACGCACGACATAATCGCGATCTTTTAAATATAATGCCTTAGCCCGCACAGCATTCTCAAGATGGTGCACATAACGAATACCTTTTTCAGTATAAATATTTTCAACCCCCATAGCATTTTCAACCTTTGAAATACCCCCGTCAGTTAACTGTATGGCCTTATGCTTTTCATCAACTTCGTAATCATCACCTTGATGCAAGTTATGGGTAATGCCAGCAAATTTAGCATACAATTCGTCAGAATCTTCAGCTGGTTGTGAAATAATCAAAGGTGTACGCGCCTCATCAATTAAAATAGAGTCAATTTCGTCAACAATGGCATAGCTGTGGATACGCTGGCTTTTTTGCTGGATATCATAAATTAAATTGTCACGTAAATAATCAAAACCAAATTCACTGTTTGTGCCATATGTAATATCAGCCAAATAAGCCTCTGTACGTGTGCAAGGGCGTAATTTTTCATACACAACCCGAAAGACCTCTTCATTGTTAGTGTCTTCAGGCGCAGGTACAGATGGGTCGTACATAAATGATGTTTGCCCACCAATAACCGAAACACTTAAACCTAAATAATTAAAAATTTGACCCATCCAACCGGCATCACGCCGTGCCAAGAAGTCGTTCACAGTAACAATATGCACACCCTCGCCTGACAATGCATTCAAAAAAGCTGGCAACGTTGCTACTAATGTTTTACCTTCACCTGTGCGCATTTCAGCAATATTACCATCATGAATAATTTTACCACCCATAATCTGCTCGTCGTAATGTCGTTGGCCAATTGTGCGTTTTGCGGCTTCACGTACCAATGCAAAAGCTAGTGTTTCAACCTCAAGATTAAAACCACTTTGGCTAACCTGTTTTTTTAAATCAGCCACGATGACCTTTAATTCATCAGCACTTTTGTCAGCCAGTTCAGGCTCGTGTTTATTAACCAGTATCGTGAATGGCATGTATTTTTTGCGGGTTTTTTCGCGTATATCACCACCAAAATTGAATATTCCCATAAGAAGGCTATTATAACAAATAAAAGCCTTTTGGGCTATTCAATATAAAAATGAAAAACACCCCGGCTATCGAACGGGGTGTTTTTCTAAAGCGTATGAACGAAAGAATTATTTCTTTCTCTTTGTTGTTCTTTTTTTAGCCGCCTTTTTTACAGTTTTTTTAGCTGCCTTTCTTTTGACTGCTTTCTTAACTGTTTTTTTAGCTGCCTTTCTTTTCTTTGCTGCCATAAACATTATGCATATTATTTATAAGCGCAACCTGGTGCGACCTAGGAACCACCACATTGCTACATATCTATTATCATCAATTAATCAAACAATAACAATGTTTTTTACAGCTTTTGTTGTGGAAAAGCTAAAAAAGTATTAACGTAAACTATTATTTACATAAAATACATAAAAGTATTATTTTTTCTATATTTTTCATACTTAAAACAGCTTTTTTGTTAAATAATAGTGCATGTAAAGTTTGGTTTACAATGCAAAAAACTATTTTTACCTCACCCCCTGACCCCCTCTCCTGTTTTAGGAGAGGGGGAAATAAAAAATTACCCTCTTAGTGCAGGCAACGAGTCAAACTCCACAAAGTCAATAAGTGAGTGAAATCGATACCTGCACCAAAAGGGCAAAATTACGGCTACCTACCAGTAAGTATACTGACGTAGATAGTACCTTATTATTACAGATTTATATATTTTTGCAACAACAAAACCGCCCGAGGGCGGCCTGTTGTGACTTTATCAGCTAAATTAAAACTCAACTGATTGGAGTTCTTAACTCACAAATAGAGTATAGCAAAACCATCTCTAAATGTCAAGCTTTTTTGGCAATTTGTAAACTTTGCCTGATTTTGAAGCTTTTGGCATGTACTAGAACACCAAGATATGAATTTTGTTGTGCTTCATTCAGTCCAGACTTCCATTTCTTTAAAATTCTTTGTTTTGTAGAAGTTCGCAATATTTTATGATGTGGAAATATAACATAGCCTAGAAAATCAATGCCTTGACTAACCTTTCTAAGGCTAATTTTATTTGGGTGTATTTTAAGTAAAAGCTCTTTTTGTAAAAAATTATCCATTTTGGGTATTAAATCTTCAAGATACCGTTTGTTTGTATTGACTAACACAAAATCATCACAATATCTAACATAATACTTAATTTTTAAATTGTGTTTAACGTAGTGATCAAACACATGCATGTAAATATTGCCAAATAGCTGACTTGTTACATTGCCAAGTGGCAAACCCTTGCCTGACGATTTTTCAAAACCTAGGATTATGGACTTGATAAGCCAAATTGTTTTTTCGTCTTGTACATATTTTTCTATAATTTTTAAAAGTATTAGGTGATCTATAGAGTCAAAAAACTTCCTGATATCACACTTTAAAACATAAGCTTTTGTCCTGCCATTTTTAGTTACTTTTTTGATAAACTTATTAAGCCTATCAACGCCCGCATGTGAGCCTTTATTAAGGCGACAAGAAAATGAGTCATCTATGAAAAACTTTTCAAATAATGGCTCTATGGTACTGACCAAAGCTTGGTGTACAACCCTGTCACAAACTTCAGCTGAGTGAATTATTCTCTCCTTTGGGTCGTGTACAGAAAATGAGCGATACGGCAACATACTATATGTTTGAGACTTAAGTTTGGCCGAGAGTTGAAAAATATGTTCCTCTAATCTATTCTCAAATATAAGTACAGCTTTATTAGAGCGCTTACCTCGTCGAAACTTTTGCCAAGCCTTTAGTAAATATGCTGGCTGTATGATATAGTCAAAAATACCATGAATAACCCCCCCCTCAAATCATCAACCTTACTATTATTTTGCATATTAAAAGATTATACATCCATATACACAATACAGGAAATCAGCTAAATAAAAGAAATAAACTTGGCATACACAAAGAAGTTGAAACTAGAGCTATTGAATGTTTGACATTGGCGATAGATTCAGCCCTTCAACCCAAACATGAAAAGGTACATGCTCTTCAAAAATTACGTCGCAATACTGAATTATTAAAACACCTTGTTCGTACTGAGTATGAACTACAGATTATACGCGAATCAACTTATTTAAACCAAACACAAATACTTGTAAACATATCAATGATGGCAACTGCTTGGTATAAATCAGTCTTGTAAAAATCACCACTAAAAGTGGTGATTTTTACAAGAAATTTCTGACGGGGACCGTTGTCGGAATTCTGATTGTCACGATTGTTCCAGTCCAGGTTGAACTGACCATTGTCATTGCAGTTCATGTTGATGACGTTGTCATCATGGTCGAGGCCGTATTCTGTAAATACCCATCAATAGCACCAGGCCCAGTCTAAACCAAACCTTGCGTTTACTACTCTGCTGTAGCTTTGTTTATACACTAAATGTATCAGGTATGTACAGGCAATTTCTTATACTGGCAAATTGCTACCCTTCGATAATCCTTGGGGCCAATTTAATAACCTTTTCTAGTATAACAAAACCCTTCTGCTTTCGCAAAAGGGTTAAAGATAAAGGTTAAAAGAGCTAGAAATTGACCTGACGGGGACCGCTGCCGGAATACTGATTGTAACGATTGTACCAGACCAGGCTGAACAGACCACCGCCATCGCAGTCCATGCGGATGACGCAGCCATCATGGTCGAGGCCGTGAAAGCGTGTTATGCCCTTGATATCAAGCATTTTACCGGTTTCGTATTTATACCGCATAGCAGTAATGATGCCTTCATAAGGTGTCATGTACTTGTTACCATCTTTGCAAAAATCATTATAGCTTTTATTCAAGTGCTCGGCATCGGGCTCAACACCACCTTTGTGTGAGAACCAGTATCCGCTTTTTGGCCTAGCTTGTTGTTCGCGAATCATTTTATCAATGTCTAGCGAATAATCATTCTTGTACACGCTTTCACCAAAAACTTTTGGATGACACATGCCGGCAAAAAGTTTAGGCCCTGTTAGTCGGCTGTCAATATATTCAATTGCCGTAAAATTTGAGTTTTGGGCTGGCAAACCATTAGCCTCTATATCAAGATCAAAGATCTCTTTGTAGAATTTAAAGACCTTTTCCTGTTCAGGAGTTGGTCTCGGTGCTAAGGTGATTTTTAAAATCTCAGCCGCAACCTTTTTGGTAATATCGCGAACTACTACCTCATTTTGTAGAAGTTCCTTCATACCAGTTTTAGAAATTTTTCCATCAGTGGCATCAATAATGCCATTTGAAATAACCAACCCTAAGCGGGCATACGAACCAGGGCTTGCCGGTTCAAATTTTTCTTTCTTCATCAGTCAGATTTTAATTGTTAGAACTATAGCAACCACACCATGTGGCAACTGAAAACTAGTTTAAGTATAGCATACTACCTGTGTATATGTCAATAGCTACTTGGCGTATTGGGTGGCTTCGTCAAATTTGACTGAAAGCAGTTTAGACGAACCATCTGAGCCTATAGTAACACCATATAATACACCAGCACGCGACATTGTTTCGCGATTATGGGTTACAACGATTAATTGCGAAAGTTTCGATAAGCGCTCAACCATATCACCATAACGGCGCGAATTGGCCTCGTCTAACGCCGCATCAGTTTCGTCTAAAACTAAAAATGGGGGTGGTGTAACTTGGCTCATTGAAAATAATAGGGCGATAGATGTAAGCGACCTTTCGCCACCTGACAACATGTGCAAATCTTTAACCTTTTTATGCGGCAATGACACGTTAATATCTATACCTTGCTCAACGACAAAATCATCATTATCCTCCGATTTTTTATGCTCGGTTATGATACTTAGAAAAGCATTGCCACCGCCAAACATAGCACTGAAAAAGTCTTTGAATACTGCGTTGATATTTTCAATGCCTTTTTTAAATAACGTGTTCATTTCTTCACGTAAATTAACAATTAGATTTGAAATGTTTAAAATACTATTTTCAATGTCAGTAACCTCCTTTTCTAAAAACTGATCACGCTCAAATGTTTCGTTATATTCGCGCATAACCTCACCCCCGCCAATACCACCCAATTCCTCAAGTTTGATTTTAAGTCGCTCTAGTGTGCGACGGTCTTCAGTATGTAAATCTTTGGGTGGAGTTTCAGCAACCTCCGTGGCCCGGGCTGTATGTATAATTTGTGGACCCAAAAGCATGGCCATTTCCTCCTCAAAATTTACAATTGCACCATCACGCTCGGTTACAGCCTGCTGGTCGCGTTCAAGTAGGGCAATTTTAGTTTTAATGTCACCTTCACGCTCTAAAACTGCACGCAAGGCAAATTCATGACTTTGGATATTCTTATTAAAATCTGTATTGATTTGCTCAATTTTATCAATCTTTTGTTTAGTCTTTAAAATTTCATGACCCAAGGCCGCAAGCTCAAAAACAAGTTTTGACTTTTCATTTTCAAGCTCAAGCAATTGATTTTGATCTTGATCTTGATTACTATTTGCATCAGCCTGATTATTTATTAAATTTTTTAAAATATTTTTAATCCTAATAACATGCTCAGATATTTCATTAGGTCTTGAGCTTTTTATAATATCTAATACTGACTCAATAACCCTGAATTCTTCTTTGAGAGTAGCGATGGAAACAGATATAAATACAGAGCTATTTTCATGGGTGTTAGTGTTTTTATTGACCAACATTGAAACCATACCCTCAATCCTGGCAATAGACTGTTCAATATTACGACGTAATTTTTCCTTATCATCTAAAATCTTTTTTAGGTCATTAAGCTCGGTTAGATCTAGTGTATTTTGAACACCAGAATTTACATTTTCAATTTCAAACTTGATACTAGCTAATAAGTTTTTATTTAAAATTAAATCTTGATCAAGAGTTTGCTGTTCCAGCATTATTAAAGCCTTTTCGTTGGCATAATATTTTATGGTAATTTGTTCAAGCTCGGTACGCACAGTTTTGGCCTTTTCAACCTTTTCAACCTGGCGTTTTAAAAATGTTAAATGCGGGGCAAGCTCCCTGCGCAAGCTTGCTACCTCTTTTAGATTAACCCTTGATTTTTCCAGCTTGCGTTCAGCTTCTTTCATTCGTAATTGATAAATACGCAAACCCAAGGCATCCTCTATCATACTTTTTCGATCGCGCGGAGTGGCTGAAAGTATCCTGTCAGCTTCACCCTGCGAAATAATATGATGGCCTGATGCCCCAATATGAATACTAGCTAATAATTCAGTAATGTCCTTCAACCGCACCTCACTGCCATTAATTAAATATTTATTAGCCCCATCACGAAAGACTTCGCGGGCGATGCGCACCTCATCAAAATCAAGTTCAATTTTATGCTCACTACTGTTTTGAAAGTTTAACTGCCTATCAGTATTGTCAAAAAAAATTTCAACCTTGGCTCGGTTAAGTTGCTCTAGATTTTTAGAACCCTTGAATATTAAATCGGCCCCGGCCTTGGAACGCATAGATTTGTTGGATTGCTCACCCAAAACAAAGCGAATAGCCTCAACCACATTTGATTTACCCGAACCATTCGGCCCCACCACAGCCGTAACAGCCGACATAAAGTCCAGCGAATGCTTCTTGGCAAAAGATTTAAAACCTGTAAGTTCAAGACTTTTTAGTTGCATATATCTATGTATTGTATAGCGATTTTATAACTTTATCAAGTTAAAAAAGATCTTTTTATAAACATTGTCTACGTCAAACTACCAATATATTCACCGACTTTTTGAGCAAATTCATTTCTTAAAACTTCAGATTCTTGCTCTTTGTCACTCGGAACATTACCAAAGAAAGACACCTTAAAAATCTTTTCACCATCTTTATCATCCATTTCCCAATCAAGCCTTAGTTTTGAATGCGTACTTATTTTAGACCCAAGCCTGTATGCCACAGCGCCTGAATTATCTAGACTTTCTTTAACCTTGCTAAAATCTTTGTGCCAATCTAATTTCATCGGCGAAGCCCCAGAAACTTCACCATATATACGCAAAATATTACCCCAAACATCTTGATTTAATCTTGATGCTTTTATTATATTAGTTTTTAAACTCTCATTACTATTACTTAAATTTTGACCTTCCATACTGTAAATACTAACACATTGTAGAACCTAGGACAACACATATTTGACTTATCTAAATATTTAATATAAAGTAAATCAAGAGGATGGTCGTTCTCCTATCTTAAAGATAAAGTAGCGTTGTTCACACTTTAATTTTTGTTATTATGAAAACTCTAAAATTTTTTTCCGGATTTATTATGTTTCTTATCGGTTTTTTAGTTTTACTACAAGCAAGTGATTTAAATCCATTACTTACAATTAAAAACTATGGGGTCTGGGTAAACGGTCATTTTCCATTAGGGACAAACTTTTTTTTGACATGGTTCATACCATGTTTATTGATAGGTGGTACCATTTGTGGAATAGGATTGAATATCATGAAGCCAGCACAAAAAAATTAACTATTTTTGAATCCAGGTCGCTAAATCATTTAGTGACCTTTTTATTAATCCAACCAATTTTTCACCTCCAGGGCTTCGCGGGCGGCGGATTGCTCGGCTTCTTTTCTTGTTTGATTTGACCCTTTCCTATTATTTGTTATACTTTAATTACAAAGTACCTTAGGCTCCGAGAAAACCGCCTTTCGGCGTTTTTCGATTTACTGGCACATTTAAGCTTTTTTACTTGCAATATTTAAATGGGGTGCTATAATAGACCCGTAACCATGAAAGAGGCCCTTATGCAGATCCGTCTGCATCGGGGGCTTTTTCTTTTGAACTTATTTTATTTGAAAACTTATGATAATGCTCATTTAAAAACATCAATTCAACTGCATATTTATTACGAAGCAAAAAAGAACATTTATTTTTATTTGGTGCTAAAACGTTTAAAAGAGCGTTTTCTTTCTGTAAAAATTCTGCCAAACATGCAAAATCTCCATCACCTGAAATTAAAATACACTTATCAAATTCTTTTTTATAAAAATCAGAAATAGAGTTTAATACAAGTTCAGCATCACAATTACCTTTTATAATTTTTTCAACAGAAATGGTTTCTTTAAAAATTAGAATAAATCCACATCTTTGCAGGTAATCATAACGTTTTGCATTTTTAGGAATAAGGCCAATAAAAATGTATGCTTTTTCTACTCCATATTTTTGCCGAAGCCAGCCACGGAATTTTTTGTAATCAATATCAAAACCAAGCTCATTTGAAGCTCTGTGTAAGTTTGCACTGTCAATATATGCGTTAATCTTCATAGAAAAATTATAGCATTAATCTAACCAATTTTTTACCTCCAATGCCTCACGGGCGGCGGATTGCTCGGCTTCTTGTTTAGATTTGCCCTTACCCTCGGCAACTAATTCATTACCTAAATAAAGGGCTATGACAAATTGCTTGTCGTGGTCGGGCCCAATGGCTGAAACAACCTTGTATGAAGGCGTAATACCCACTACTTCCTGGGCTTTTTCTTGGATCAAGCTTTTGCCATCACGATACAGCTTCTTTTTAATAATTTTAACTATTTTTGGTACTAAAGTTTTTAAAACAAAATCCCGGGCAATGTCATAGCCTTGGTCTAAATACAATGCACCCAAAAAGGCCTCATAAGTATTGGCTAATATATAAGTACGGGCTTTGCCAATATCTTTAGATTCGCCCTTTGAAAGTAGTAAAAAGTCGTTCATGCCAATTTCAACCGCCACATCTGAAATAATCACAGCATTAACCAGTGCACTTCTATAAGCCGTCAACTCGCCCTCGTTTTGACTTTGGTAATTGTCATATAAATAATCCGTCACAATTAACTCCAAAACAGCGTCACCCAAAAATTCAAGCCGTTCGTTGTGACCATGGGGTAATTTAGCATTTTCGTTAACATACGAACGATGCGTAAAAGCCTGGGTTAGCAAGTTTTTATCTTTAAAATTTACACCTATTTGTTTTTCGAAAATAGAAAAATTAATTGTCGTCATAGTAGTATTTTTTAATCAAGTAAGCTTAATTTACTTGGAAGTAATAATAGAAACGGCTTTTGTGATAATTGGTATAATGTCGTCGTACATTTTTAAATTATGAATCTCACCCAACTCGAACCATTCGGCGCCATCAAGCCCACCGGTTGACTCTAGGTGTAATTCACCAAACTCTGCTTTAACCAAAAACAAAATTACGTTCTTTTTGATTTTGCCTTTTTCGGGGTGTGAGGCAATGTATGTGTTTTCACCCAATTTTTCAACAACTTCAACATCAATACCTAGTTCGTCCTTGATTTCGCGTATAACGCCAGCCTCTTCGTTTTCGTCATTGCTTATGCCACCTTTGGCCAGTGTCCAGTAACCAAAAACATCATGTACAAAGGCTAATCTAATCACGCCGTCTTTGTCTGAATAAACTACAGCTCCAGCTTTCTTTTCAATCGGTAGTTTTGATTCATCAATCTGTATAGGCTTCTTTTTACTTGAAACTTGATCTTTGTCAGGCTCACCTAATTCCTTGTAAACGGCACCCAACACACCATTAATAAAACGGCCGGTATTGTCGCCACCAAATTTTTTAGCCAATTCAATAGCCTCGTTAATCGCTACCTTTGGAGGTACTTCATCACGGTTACCAAAAAGTAATTCGTACAAGCCAATACGCAAAACGTTCCTGTCAGGCAAACCTATTTTTTCAACTGGCCATTCGGGGGCAGCTTTACCAATAATTTGGTCAATTACTGGCTGTTTACGCACCACACCTTCAATTAGTCTTTCGGCAAAATCCTCCTTGGCAATTTCAGGCGCAAACTCGGCAATGTTACGTTTTAAGATATCAAGATAAGCTCCCGGTTGCATTTGACCGAAATCCCATTCAAAGAGTGACTGGAGTACGATTGTACGAGCTAAGTGCCTGTTTGCCATATTGTATAAGTACTATTTTTTAGATTTTAATTTCTTTTCAACCTTTTTAACAACATCTATAACCTTCTTTCCTCGGTACAAGCCAGTTGTTGTTGATGCCCGGTGGCGCAAGTGTTTGGCGCCCGAATCGGCATCGGTTGTAATGGCTTGTTTTTTAAGGGCATGATGCGAACGACGATTAGCCGTATGCGCCCGTGTATGTCTCATTCGAACTGTCATATATGTATTTATACCCTATTTAAACTTTTTTTGCAATAAAAAAGGCCGTAAGAGTTTTGTGTAAACTTACGACCTGTTTAAATACATGTACAGAGGTAACCTGTACGTATTTAGTAATTTTAGGTGTAGGCTGTTTTTCAAGACTGCATCTGTTACAGCAGACTCAACAATCCTGCAATAATCAACAGGGTGCAGCAGCTTGATTGAGTTTCTCCAAAGATTATAGAACTTTTTATTTTTCATCTTTGGCTCAATAATTGCAGTAACTTCGAAAAACAGACGGTAGATTTTTGCCTGAGTTTTAAATTCATTGGGACCCACGTCTACATAGAACGGTAGCTCTTGTAGCTCAACCAACATTCCAGTCTTTTGCAAGACTCCTAATATCAGCGCTTTGTGAAAAAAAAGTAAGTACTCGCTTTTCAAAAAAATGTTGCCCTCAGAACAAAGCATCCAATCTTGCTCAGTATAAGAATGTAAAAGATCTTCATACTGTTCTTTCTCGAACTCAAAACTTTTAAGTTCTTTTTCAAAAGTATTGGTTAGAAAGCCGGCCTGCAAGTACTGCCCCACAAAACCTGTACCTGGGAATTTGCGCGAATGCCGATCTTTCTTTTCTTTGTTCTCAAAAAGAACAATCGGATCTACACTCGGTTGGCCAACTCCGTTGGGGCCCTGAAACATCAGAGCTGTTAGGTGCACATGGTCACCTTTCGTGATGGAGTAATACTTTAAAAACTCCTCCCACGCTATTTGGTGCTTTTCTTTCATTTTAAATTTTCCTCCACCGTAAACATAACACATATTGGCCAAAAAGCAATGTGCTGTAATAATGATTTATTTTATGTTAAAATGTAAATACTATGCAAAATTTAGACCACATTAGACACTCACTAGCTCATTTGCTGGGTGCAGCTATTTTAGAACTTTACCCAGGTAGTAAATTGACGCTGGGACCAAGTATCGAAAATGGCTTTTATTATGATGCTGAAATAACTGAAACCGTAACCGAGCGTGACTTGATTAAAATAGAACAAAAAATGCGCCAGATTGCCAAGACTTGGAGTAATTTTGAAAAACAAATTGTAAATCAAGAAGATGCCGAAAAAGCTTTTAGTGAAAATGAATATAAAAAAGAATTAATTGGCGAGATAAATGAAAAGGGCGAAGAAATTAGTTTGTACACATCGGGTACTTTTACAGATTTGTGCCGTGGTGGCCATGTAGATAATTTTAAAGATATTGAAATGGGTGGCTGGAAGCTTGACCGCATCGCTGGAGCCTATTGGCGTGGCAGCGAGAAAAATAAAATGCTGACTCGTATTTACGGCTTGGCTTTTGAAAGCAAAGAGTTACTTGAAAATTACTTACATATGCGTGAAGAAGCCGAGAAAAGAGACCACAAAAAATTAGGTAAAGAGTTAGGACTTTTGATGTTCCATGAGACTGCTCCTGGTATGCCCTATTGGTTACCTAAAGGTTTAATTATTTATAAAGAGCTAGAAGACTATTGGCGCCAAGAACATACTAAGTTGGGTTATTTAGAAATAGCCAGCCCGCTTGTCAACAAAGCTGAGCTCTGGAAAATCTCAGGTCATTGGGATCACTACAAGGATGATATGTTTATAGCGGATATGGGTGAAAATGAAGTTTATGGCATTAAGCCAATGAACTGCCCAAATGCGATGATTGTTTTTAAATCAATGCAAATTAGTTATAAAGATTTACCGTTAAGACTTTCAGATGTGGATAGGCTCCATCGCTATGAACGCTCAGGTACTTTAAATGGTTTATTGCGTTGCCGATCATTTCAACAAGATGATTCGCATAACTACATTACTGAAGATATGATTGAATCTGAATATGAAAGTATCATGGAAATCTGTAAAGATTTTTATGGAATTTTTAATCTAGAATATAGTTTTCGTTTAGGTACACGGCCAGAGGGTTTTATGGGTGATATTGAAACTTGGGACAAAGCTGAAACTGCACTGAAAAAAGTTTTAGAAAAATCAGGTAAAGATTATTTTGTCGCGGATGGTGATGGCGCATTCTATGGCCCCAAAATTGACATTATTGTGAAAGACGCACTGGGTCGTGATTGGCAATTAGGTACCATGCAATTAGATTTTCAACAACCACGACGTTTTGAGCTTGAATATACAGACAGGGATGGTTCTAAGAAAACGCCAGTTGTAATTCACCGTGTTATTTATGGCTCACTTGAACGCTTTATTGGTATTTTGATTGAACACTATGCTGGAGCCTTCCCTATGTGGCTGTCACCTGTGCAAGTTGCCGTATTACCAATTTCAAGCGAACACCATGACGAATATGCCAAAACTGTTTATGATATCTTAAAACAAGCTGGCATTCGTGCACAATTAATTAGTGATGATAGTTTAGGTAAAAGAATTCGAAATACTAAAATGCAAAAAATCCCCTACCAAATAATTATTGGCGACAAGGAAAAAGGCTCAAATACAATAACCATAGAGGGTCGCCATGATGAAAAAATTGAAAACAGTAATGTGGTAGAATTTTTAGCAAGAATTCAAAATGAAATCAAAGAAAGAACGAATAACTAAAAAAATTACCGGTACCTATTCTACTGAGCAAATTTATCATTTTAACTGCGCTGTGTGCAAAAAATGGTGGTCTATAGCCGACATCAAAAAACCCAAAACCCTCTTTTGCCCATGGTGTGGCAAGAAGCAAGTTATGTTAAAATTAAAGAATACAAAATAATTTTTAAATAAAAATATGAAAGATAATAATTTATACAACATGATGCACCAATTGACCCAAGAACAAAAGTCACTTTGGCGCCTTGAAAATCAATACACAAAAGATGCTAAAACTAACCCAACATTAAAAAAATACTGGGCAACACTTGCTAAAGACAAAAAAGTCCACATCGCTAACCTAAAAGCGATGATTAAAAAGGAGTTAAAATAAGTTTGCTAGATATCAATATTCGCTTGTTTGGCATAGGATTGGATGAAGGATTTGCGAGGGGCGACGTCGGAGCCCATCAGCATATCAAATACATGATTGGCTTCCTCGGCATCGTGAATGCTGACTTGTTTTAATACACGTTTGGTGGCGTCCATTGTAGTTTCTTTCAATTCATCAGCGTTCATTTCGCCCAAACCTTTGTAGCGTTGTATGTGCCACTTGGCTGGCTTTTTAGCAGTTTTTGAAGTAGACCCTTCAGATTCACTTTCATCGCCTCCATTTTCATTCTCTTCTACATCTTCATCATTTACAGCTGAATCATTGCTTTCAATCAAATCTTCATCACCAACTATTTTAACTTTTTCCTCATCAGTAAAAGCATAATGCACTTCCTTGCCCCGTTTAATTTTATACAGTGGTGGTTGGGCAATATAGACATAACCTGCATCAATAATTTGCGGGAAGTAACGATAAAATAGTGTCAATATAAGCGTACGAATGTGCGCACCATCAACGTCGGCATCAGTGGCAATAATAATTTTGTGATAGCGAATTTTTGTGGCATCGAATGTTTCGCCAATTGAAGTACCCAAGGCAATGACCAGATTTTTAACTTGTTCGGATTGTAATAGTTTATCAAGACGCGCACGTTCAACATTTAAAATTTTACCCCGCAATGGCAAGATAGCCTGAGTTTTACGATCCCGACCCGCTTTGGCCGTACCACCAGCTGAGTCACCCTCTACAATAAATAATTCTGATTCAGCGGCTGATTTGCTTTGACAGTCGGCTAATTTGCCAGGCAATGTCATACCCTCAAGGGCGCTTTTGCGCATGATTGAGTCCTTGGCTGCCTTGGCGGCCTTGCGCGCGCGCAGGGCCAGCATTGATTTATTAATTATATATTTTGCATTGTCAGGGTTCTCTTCAAAAAATGTTGACAAAGCATCACCAAAAACTTTAGCCACTGCACCCTGCGCCTCGGTTGATCCCAATTTAGTTTTAGTTTGACCTTCAAATTGAATCTCACGTAATTTGACTGAAATAACTGCCACTAAACCCTCAAGCACATCATCACCCGTAAATCCACCTTCAGCTTCTTTAATTAAATTATTCTTTTTGGCATAAGCATTAATGACACGCGTTAAGGCAGTTTTAAATCCGGCCACATGTGTACCACCTTCCGGTGTATTTATATTGTTAGCAAAGGGCACAATTTTGGTTGAAATGTCATCAATATAGTCAAAGGCAATTTCAGTGCCAACGTCATCAATCTCTTTTGAAACATAGAAAGTTTTGTCGGTAATTTTTTTGTGTAACTTTGTATACTGGCGAACAAGCGCTACAATCCCACCTTCAAAATAGTAAGTTACATTAGGGCTATTTAAATTTAGACTTTCAACCCAGTAAGTTTCAGTGTCATTTATTTTGCCTTCATGATTGCGGGCATCAATAATATGAATGCGCAAATTATTTACCAAATAAGCCTGTTGCTCTAGTTTATGAATTATCGCATGCCAATCAAATTTAATTTCTTTAAAAATTTCAGGGTCAGCTTCAAATGCAATTATAGTCCCGTGCTCCTTTGATGTACCAATTTTTTTAACCGCACCCTTAATTTTACCTTGACTATATTCCTGCATATACTTGCCCCCATCACGATGAACTTCGGCTCGAGTATAAATAGATAGTGCGTTGACAACTGATGCACCCACGCCATGTAAACCACCCGTGGCTTTAACATAACCACTTTCGTCACCACCAAATTTGCCACCAGCATGCAGTACAGTCATGACCGTTTCAAGGGCCGAGACCTTGGTTTTAGAATGCATATCAACTGGAATACCTCGGCCATTATCAACGACCCTAATACGATTGTTGGGTAATAATGCAACCTCAATATGATTACAAAATCCACCCATCGCCTCGTCACGTGAGTTGTCAAAAATCTCCCAAATTAGGTGATGTAGACCTTCAGTGCCTGTACCGCCAATATACATGCCAGGCCGGCGCCTGACCGGCTCCAGGCCCTCTAAAACGCTGATTTCATCAGCACCGTACTTGACAGTTTTAGTCTTTTTCAAGGTTTCGTCCTTCGCCATATGTGTTTTATTATAGCAAAAATTTAAAGAAAAACATAGCTGTTTTTTAAATATTTAGATAGAATTAACGAATTATTGCGCCAAAAACATCCTTGGTCTTTTCTTCAAGTTTTTTGTGCATTGTATTTACCTCATCATCAGTTAGGGTCTTTTCCAAAGAGCGATAAGTTATACGATACGCATAGCTTTTTTTGTCAGCCCCAAATTTTGTGTCATTTTCATATTCATCTACCAGGGACACTTCTTCTGCTAAATCCCCAACTACATCACGAACTAAATCAAAGTAATCATTTGGTGAAAAAGTTTTATAAACTATAAATGATACATCACGAATTATTGCAGGGTAACGACTCACTTCGTGGTACACATTGCCCAACACAAGTTGTTTTTTGACTCTTTCATCACTTGACCACAACAACCTAATGTCTGGTAATTTCATGCTAATAATGGCAAGCCTTTCCAGGCCAAATCCAAATGCCCAGCCATTATAACCCTCTAGCCCAAAATTTTTCAAAACATCTTTGCGTGGCATTCCACCACCCATGATTTCAACCCACTTTCCATCAAGCTCTACCTCTATTTGTAAAGATGGGTCAGTATAAGGAAATGTGTCATCCAAAAATCTATATTTCACTTCTTTTCCAAAAAGTCCTTCAACAATCTCCACAAGAGCTAGTTTCAAATCATCAAGATTTAGAATTTTTTTGGAATCAGGCACAAGATACACCCCACCCATTTGATGAAATATGTTCATATGGCGACGGTCAATTTCGTCTTTACGGTAAACTTTTCCATAACAAATTACACCCAACTCTTCGTTATTTTCTATTTTCTTTTTTATCTCTTCGTTATTCAAATAGTAATACCACATCACGGTATCATGTGGGCGAAGAATGTTTTTTTCATCAACATAGTAAGTGTCAGACTTGCTACGAACTGGATGATTTGAGGCAAAATTAAATAAATCAAAAGAGACTTCAGCTGAGACAATTTCAGGAATAATAATATTATCAAAATCTTTTAAGATATGAATATTCCTAGTATTTTTAACAATTTCAAAAAGCGGGCTACCCTCTGACCGAGATAAATCAGCCATATCTAAATACCTATTCATGCGTAAACTTTCAGCGTCATTTTTAGCCAAAAGACTTGCCAAAATCCGTTCTTGCTCCGTTGTGTCTACCTTAATTTCCATATGCTACAATATTAGCATATGGAAAGCCCAAAAAAAACTAGCCTTTTAATAATTATTGCGATCTTATTATTAGGCGGTTTTTTACTGGGCTACTTTGATGACTCCATAAACCACCCGGTTGCAGGAATAATTTTAGATAAAAAATAGATATAAAGCCCTGGTAAATAAGATTACACCAACTATAAAAATTAAGGCACCGATGTAGGGATATATTTTATTAACTTTGTCTGTATAACCCTCCTTTAATTTAACAATCAAGAATGGGACAGAGGCTGCCCAGACCAAAGAACCAAAAAATGCCCCAACTGAAAATGTCCAGACTAAAACCTTGCTAATATAATGAATATTTAAAGATGTTAAAAATATTGAATAGACCACAAATTGATATGGATTTAATATTGTTAAAAGAAAACCTAATACAAAATTATTCGTTTCATGCTCAATATTCTCGCCAGTAATTTCATTTGTTTTGGTATTAACTTTATTTTTGTTTTTAAAAATAGAAATACCAATAAGCGCAGTAACAATGCTAGCGATTAATGATAAAATCAAACGCACTTCAGGATTTCGTGTAAATGAAAAAGATAGCCCTGATAGAATTATAAAAAATGCAATTAAGTCAGCCAAACTAGAGCCCAGCAGTGTAAAAAAACCATCTTTATAGCCATTCTTAAGTGTACGGGCAATAGCAATTGCCGAAACCACTCCCATTGGGAAGGTTGCGACAATTGAAACCAAAGCTCCTTGAAAAAAAGTATACATGAATTTATGCTTTAAATTATAGCATAGAAAATTTTATATTGCTTTTCAATAAAGCTTTTTTATGCTATAAAAGCAGAGTAAATGTCGGCGTAGCTCAGTTGGTTAGAGCGTAGCACTCATAAAGCTAAGGTCGGAGGATCGTTCCCTCCCGTCGACACACTAAGCATATTTATGCACTTTTATTTTTTAGACTGGTTAGAATAATACACTGTCACGTGATATAATATTTATATGCCGATGTATAGAAAAATAAATAAGAATTTTTTTAAAAAGTGGACACATAATATGGCTTATGTATTAGGCTTCTTTTCAGCTGATGGATACATAACGGTAAATAAAAGAGGTGGACAATTTTGGTGCATACAGATTACTGATAAAAAACTGCTTGAAAGTATAAAAAATGTTGTCGGCTCAGGACACAAGATAAGTAAACGTGAAGGAAAAGCCAATGAAAAAAGTTTATATCGTTTACAAATTGGTAGTATAGAAATGTGCAACGACTTAAGAGCTTTGGGAATTTTTGAGAAAAAGACAAAAAACATAGTGATTCCAAATGTACCAGAAAAATATTTGGCTGATTTTGTGCGAGGTTATTTTGACGGTGATGGCAATGTTTGGTCTGGATATGTTCATAGAGAAAGAAAAGTCACGACACATGTCATTTTTGTTGCCTTTACTTCTTGCTCTCATAAATTCCTAAAGCAACTTCATACTAAATTAAATGCTGTTGGCTTAATTGGTGGGTCAATTTATAAGCCAAAAGATAAGGATTTTTGCAGATTGCAGTTTAGTACCAGTAACACTTTGAAATTATACGATTTTATGTATAATGGTTATGTTCAAGAGGATGGCCTTTTTTTAAAGAGAAAAAAGTCTATTTTTGAGAAATATATACGTTTGCGGCTGTAGCTCAACGGTAGAGCACTCGCCTGTCGATTGGCAGCTTTTCGTCGAAATGGCGGATTGAAACTCTTTGGGATAACGGTGAATGCTAAGTGGTGAGCATTGTCTAACCATATGCGAACACCGTGGGAACTCTTCAATTATTTTGTTTATATAGTAAATAAGCAAGTGAAGGGAGCGCCGTAGAGACTAGATACCAAAGCACCTAAATGGTTTTATAAATCACATGGTGAAGATATAGTCCACGCCTTTATGAAAATATTGGATAAATGCACGCGAGAGGTCGAGGGGTCAGCACCCTTCAGCCGCGCAAACTAAAAAATACCCGAAAGGGTATTTTTTAGTGCGTGGATGAGAAAGTGAACAATTTCACTTTCGTATATTTGCAAAAAATGGTTTGGCGTGATATATTAT